>Ga0129297_10000355_pt1 | contig 21791 bp, 14 predicted proteins | sample I18A1metaG_FD_94708 | JGI IMG/M metagenome (GOLD analysis project Ga0129297, IMG submission 94708) | Lake sediment bacterial and archeal communities from Gulf of Boni, Indonesia to study Microbial Dark Matter (Phase II) - ​I18A1 metaG | ecosystem: Environmental > Aquatic > Freshwater > Lake >... | reverse complement strand
TTATATGCATAGCATAAAAAAATTTGGTTTACTTGACAGGAAAACATGGATATCATAGCTTGATCATGGCTGGTGGTAATACCATCAGCCATTTTGCCATGACAGAACTTCTTGCACCCATCCAGTCACATAGCCTTGTCGAGGTGTTCGTCGAGCGCTTCGAGCAATTCATTCTCTCCGGGCGGATTACAGTGGGGGAAAAGCTTCCCTCCGAACGGGAGCTGGCGCTCAGGCTCGGGGTAAGCCGCCCTGTGGTCCATGAAGGACTCATAGAGCTCCAGGCGCGCGGGCTCATCGCCGTGAAGCCCCGAAAGGGGGCCTTCGTGAACGATTACCGGAAGGAAGGTTCCGTGAGCATGCTCGAATCCCTCCTCGTATACAGCCAGGGAAGCCTGGAGCCGCGCCTCATGAGGAGCATGCTGGAAATGCGCAGTCTTTTCGAGTGCGAAACGGCGCGCCAGGCGGCAAGGGTGCGCGCGCCGGAGGGAATGACCGCCCTCGAAGAAACCATAACCGAGGAATCGCGCTGCGTGCACGACGACCGCGCGCGCGTCGTCGACCTGGATTTCCAGTTTCACCTGAACGTAGCCATCGCCTCGGGAAACCTCGTGTATCCTCTCCTCATGAATTCGTTCCGAGGGGTGTATACCAATATTACCGGGCAGTTCTTCGCGGTCACCTCGTTCGTGGCCCAGGTGTTCGGCTACCATGCCGCGCTGTTTGACGCGATCCGGGCGGGCGACGAGGAACAGTCATGCTCGGTCATGCAGCGCCTGCTCGAGCACGGCGCGACAAACCTTGTACATATCCTTGGACTGGGAAAAAATCCCCGTCCACAAAACGACGCACACGATGGAGGAAGCACATGGAAAGCACCGCGTTGAAATTCCAGATCAAGGAACCCAAGGGGCTTTCTCCCAGGATCGCGTGGCTTCGCGATTACTATTTTTCCGGGGTTGACCGCGCCTGGAACAACGAGTTCACGCCCTGGACGACAGGCACGCCGTGGGACGTCCAGTACGACGAGATCAGCTTTTACATCGTCCCGGAAACATACCCCTTCCTCCAGACCTTCCGCTCATCCATGCACCAGCTGGCGCGCCCTGTGAAGCTCGATCCCGCGTTCTGGTCATGGACCCTGCAAGAGCGGCGCGCGTGGTTCGTGCGCGAGGTGATGGTCAACCATGTGCCCCAGGAACTGCTTCCCGGCGATCTCGTCGCCGGTTCACGCTTCAACCTCCAGGCCTCGCGATGCTGGACGAAGAACGAGGCCGCCGCGCGCGACCGTCTCATATACGGCAAAAAGGGCGCACGCGCCTTCATGAAGTGGTTCCACGATCACGGCTACGGCAACGCGGGCGCTACATCGGGCCACCTCATCCCGGGATACGAGCGCGCGCTTACCGCGGGCTGGAAGGGCATCCATGAAGACTTGAAGGCGCACTACGAGGCGCTGGGCGAATCGGACCGCAAGGGAGAAAAGGGGGCGCAGCTCAGGGCCATGATGACGGCGGCGACCATGCCGCGCGACCTTGCGGCAAAATACGCGTCCCTCTGCCGCAGGCTCGCCCAGAAGGAGATCACGCCCTCGCGCAGGGAGGAGCTGGCGCAGATGGCGGCGAACCTGGACCGCGTGCCCTGGGAGCCCGCGACGAATTTCTGGGAGGCCGTGCAGTCGCTCTGGATCACCCACATGCTCGTGATGAGCGACGAGAACTATCCCGGGCCGGGAGTGTCGTTCGGGAGGCTGGACCAGTACCTCTTTCCTTACTGGGAGCGCTCGATCTCGGGGGGAATGGACCGGGAATTCGGCAAGGAGATACTCAAGTGCTTCTGGATCCACGCCAATACCGCGTACGACGCGATGATCCGCGTGGGCGGAAACCAGGGCATCACGGCCGGGTTCGGCCAGCTCTTCAACCTGTCGGGCATGGGGCCCGGCGGCCGGGACATGACCAATGAACTGACATACGCGCTACTCGAGGTTATAGACGAGATGACCCCCATCCTGGAGCCCAAGCCCAATGTGCGCCTGCACGCGAACACGCCGGATAAGCTCCTCGACAAGGTGATCGACATGATCTCGTCCAGCCAGGGAGCGCCGTTCTTATTGAATTTCGACGAGCGCTCGATGGCGGGGATGATGCGCGAGGCCGGGAGCGCGGGCGTGGAATCCCTCATAACCGCGGAGAACGTGTATGATTACGCCTCCGTAGGCTGCCTGGAAAACACCATGGTAGGCAACGACCGTTCGGGGACCGTCGACTGCAATCTGAATCTCCTTAAAGCCGTCGAGCTCGCGTTCACGGGAGGGAAGGACCTCGTCCCCGTGATTGATTTCATGAGCGGGAAACCAGGAAAGATAACGCAGGACGGCCCCGCGACGGGCGACGCGACGAAGTTCAGGACCTGGGAAGAGTTCTGGAACGCGTACGTGATCCAGACGCGCTTCCTCGTGAAAAAATGCGTGGAGCTCTACGAGGCCTCCGAGCGGGTGAGGGCGGAGTTTTCTCCCACGCCGTACCTGTCGACCCTCGTGAAGGGGTGCGCTCAAAAGGCCCTGGACGTCACGCGGGGCGGACCGGAGCTCAATTTCGTGACCATCGAGGGCGTGACTTTCGGGACGACTGTGGACTCCCTCCTCGCGGTGAAATACCTGGTGTTCGACAAAAAGGAATGCACGATGGCCCAGCTCATCCAGGCCCTCAGGGACAACTGGCAGGGACACGACGTGCTGCAGGCCAAGGCGAAGTACCGCGCCCCCAAGTACGGGAGGGACGACGACGAGGCCGACGCGCTGGCGACGAAAGTGATGGACCTCTGGACGGCGGAAACCTGGAAATACAGGACCATTTCCACCGGGAGGCAGTTCAGGCCGGGGATGCTCTCGTGGAACTACTGGGTTGGCGACGGCTACGTGCTCGCCGCGAGCCCGGACGGTCGTCCCAAGGGACAGTTCCTCTCCAACGCGATCTGTCCCTCCAACGGCGCCGACACGAACGGTCCAACCGCGAACGCGAACTCGGTGGGCAAGGCCATGGGAGGGCGCGCGGCGGACGGGAAGGGCGACTGGAAAGATTACCTGAGCAGCCTGCCCAACGGCGCGAGCCACACGATCACCTTCAATCCGTCGCTGCTGCGCGACCCGGAACACAGGGGTAAATTCAAGGCATTCATCAAGGGCTACATCGCGAACGGCGGATCGGCGCTCCAGGTGAACATGATCGACGCGGACATGCTGCGCGAGGCGCAGAAGCACCCGCAGAACTACCGGCACCTCCTGGTGCGCATCACCGGGTACAACGCGTATTTCACGAGCATTGGCCGGGAGCTCCAGGACGAGATCATAGCGCGCGAAAGCCACAACAAGTATTGATCCGTGGCAGGGGCCGGTCGCGATCGGCCCCTGTGCGGATTCGAGAATCAGGGGTGCATTTGTGAAAAGGCTGCAAAATTTGAACACCAACATCGGAACCACCACCGCGACGGTGCTGAACATCCAGCGCATGTCCACCGAGGACGGGCCGGGACTCAGGACCACGGTCTTCTTCAAGGGCTGCGGCCTGCGGTGCGCGTGGTGCCACAACCCTGAAAGCATTTCGCCCTACCCCGAGGTGCAGTGGCTGGAGGCGCGCTGCATAGGCTGCGGAACCTGCGTAAAGGCCTGTCCCCTGGGCGCGGTTGCCGCGGACGGGCGGGGTATCCATATTGACCGTTCCCTCTGCGACGGGTGCGGCGCGTGCGCCCGAGAGTGCCCCGCCACGGCCATGGAGCTCCTTGGCGAGGAATGGAGCATGGACCGGCTCGTGGCCGAGGTCGTGAAGGACCGTTCCTACATCCTTAATTCCGACGGCGGCGGCATCACCGCCTCGGGGGGAGACCCCCTGGTGCAGGCGCCCTTTGTGGCCGAATTCTTCCGACGCTGCAGGGAAGAGGGCTTCCATACCGCGCTCGATACCTGTGGATTCATTGGGACTCCCTCGCTCGAAAGGGTCATGCCTCATACCGACCTCGTCCTGTTCGACCTGAAGCTTTCCGACGGGGCGGGCCATAAATTGCATACGGGTCATTCCAACTCGAAAATCCTGGAAAACCTGGTCCACGTGAGGGACTACATCGAAAGCCATGAACGGCCCGAGCTTTGGATAAGGACCCCCGTTATACCGGGGGCGACCGACACGGAGGAAAACATTGCCGCACTGGCGCACGTCATCGAGGGGCTGCTGAACGGGGCGGTGAGCCGTTGGGAGCTGTGCGCGTTCAACAACCTCTGCCGCGACAAGTACCGGAGGCTGGGCATCGAGTGGGAATACCGGGACGCGCAGCTCCTGGACGCGGCGCTCATGGAGCGGCTCGCGAACGTTGCGCGCGATTCGGTGACGAGACCGGAGATCGTCCGCTGGAGCGGCGCGACGGCGGGAGAGCAGGCGGCCGGCGACGGCCAAAGGGAGAAGAAAACAGCAGCGACGCATCTCGTGAAGGGATGCGGATAACCGGAAAAGGAGCGCGTCATGAAACCTGTTTACAAGGAATTCGATCCTGCGGACCTGCGCGAGTTCGAGCCCGATGCGAAGATCGGCCTAATCGCGACGATCAACCCGGATGGGCTCCCGCACTGTACGCTCATCACGGCGCTCCAGGCGCGCGGCACCCGCGAGCTCATCTGGGGCCAGTTCAGCGAGGGGTACAGCAAGAAGAACGTGAAGAAAAACCCGCGTACCGGTTTTCTCATCATGAGCCTCTCGAGGGATCTGTGGCGCGGAAAGGCTCTCTGGACTCACGAGGCGAAGGAAGGCCCAGAATACGAAATGTACAACAAGAAACCCATGTTCCGCTATAATTCCTACTTTGGGATTCACACCGTTCATTACATGGACCTGGTCGAAACGGGCGGCCGCGAAAAGCTTCCCATGGGCGGCATCGTGCGCGCCGCGCTGGCGACGAAAATCGTCAAGGGAGGGAAGGCGACGAAGAACCCCGCCCGGGTCCTCAAACCGTGGGCCGAGGGGCTCTTCAACAGGCTGGACAGCCTCAAGTTCCTCGCGTATATTGGGGCCGACGGTTTCCCTGTGATCGTCCCGGTCATACAGTGCCAGGCGGCGGACAGCAGGCGGCTGGTCTTTGCCGCGGGGGGATACCGCGAGGAGCTGGACGCGGTCCCCGCGAATTCAACGGTCGCGATCTTCGGGCTCACGCTCGACATGGAGGACATGCTTGTCAGGGGGAGGTTCCTCGGGTTCTCACGGAGCCGGGGGATACGCGTGGGCTGCATGGATATCGAATGGGTCTATAATTCCATGCCCCCCATCCAGGGACAGATTTATCCCGCGACGGAGCTCAGGCCCGTGATGGAGTTTTAGCCGGCGCTTCTCCGGATCCTTGAAAGCTCGGCCCGGGCCGCGGTGTTTTCGGGATCGAGGGACAGTGTTTTTTCAAGTACGGGGATCGCCTCGTCGCTTCTGTCCAGCCGGCACAGGGCCCGCCACAGGACCATGAGCGGCGCCCGGAAGTTCTGCCTGAGCTGGCAGGCCTTGTGCGCGCATTTTACCGCGTTTTCATAGTCCCTGATGTTATAATATGCGGCGGACAGTTTGTAGAGCGTATCCGCGTCCTCGCTATGCATCCCCAGGTACAGTTTGAGATGCTCGATCGCCGGCGCGAATTCTCCCTTCTGTAAATGGCAGCGCGCAAGGAGCTGATGTACCTTTTCGTCTGCCGCGCCCATGCGAAGCGCCATGTGCAGCTCGTAGATCGCTTCATCCAGGCTACCGTTGTAAAGGAGCTCGAGCCCCCGGTTGCGGTGGTTGATCAGATCCTGGTAGGCGGGATCGACCTCGATGAGGAGAAAGGTGACATCGTCGCGGATGGACGTTTCTCCCACGAACTTCTCCCACACCCGGATGATATGCGCGCGCGCATCCCTGATGATCATCGCGCGGGAATCCAGGAGAGACTGCTGGAGGAGCTCAATGCCGAACTGCTGGTCGCCGGAATTTCGCGCCTCGACGAGCCCGTCGGTGAACAGCAGCATCCTGTCCCCGAAGTCGAGCATGTCCTGCTTTTCCTCGTAGGTGTCGCCCGCGTTCTCGAGCGCTCCCACGAAGAGCCCGTTGGTGTCCCAGGTTTCAATATCCCCGGTACGCGCGCGCAGCACCATGGCCTTGTGGTGCGACGCATTGGTGTAGGAAACCTCGAAGGAGGGACTGATGACCACCACGAACGCCGTGAGGTAATCCTGCGTCTTGATCGTTTCCATGAGCGCCGAGTTGACGCGGGTGAGGATGTCCCGCGGGAAAAGGTTCTTCTGGGTGGCCTCTATGAAGCTGATCTTTCCTATCGCGGAGACGAACGCCGCCGGGATGCCGTGCCCGGAGACGTCGGCGATGAGCACGCAGAGGTGGCCGCCGGCCATCGGCACCACGTCGAAGAAATCACCGCCTATTTTTTCCATGGAGCGGTAGAACGCCTCGATTGCGATGCCGTTATGCGTAATTGGTGTGATCGGGAGGATCCCCCGCTGGATGTCCGACGCGATATCGAGCTCCTTTTCCATGAAGAGCTCGCGCCCGCGCAGCTCCGCCAGCGCGACCTCGGAGGTGCGCTTCGCTTTCTTGACCTCGACCCTCTGGCGGTTGTACTCTCCGGCGAGGTAGGCCATAAAAAGCGCCGCGGGAAGAAAGCACAGCGTGTAGAAAACCTCGGTCATAAGCGAACCCTTCTGGCCGATCACGTGTATGGCGTACCATGACGCGCCCACCTGGTCGAGGGCGATCGCCAGGGTGATCGCGAGCGCCTGGGCGAGGGTGAGGTTCGAAAGCGTGAAGGTGAGCGCCATCAGGGCGAACAGCAGCCCCGCCGATCGTATCTCGTTGAGGCTGACCACCCATACGCCGTACATCGCGACCCAGAGAGCGAACTGCAGCAGTGAAAGAGTGAAGGAATAGGCCGCGGTGATGGGCTTTTTTCTCGTGAGCGTGGTGATGTACAGGGCCAGGCTTACGCCGATCACCGAGGCCGCGATGATGCACAGGTGGGCGCCGGAAACAGCGGCGAGCCCGGTCACGCTCGCAATGAACGCCGCGAGGAGCGCGATCGCGTATGCCAGCAGGATGTTGATCGAATTCCTCAGGAGTATCTGTTTGCGCCGGGTGTTTTTGTCGAACCGGGAGTTGTTCATGCCCACGGCGCTCTTCGCGGCTTCCGTTACCCTCTTGAAGATGGGGAGTGTTTTCACGTTCTTCCGCCCCGTGACTGTATTTATAAAGGTCCTTCCATCCCCTGCGCCAGGTCGCTATTCGCGGTACGGTTCACCCATGGGCACAACCGTTCGGCCCGGTTGCCTGAATGATAGACCGGGCCGGGCGAATTGTCAATACCTGAAAGCGACGGAGGATTTTTAATTGCTCATATCCCGGGACATGCTATACTGCGGGCGTACTCTACCACCATGACACGCGGGAGGACCGGTATGCTGGGAATAAGGTTCATCAAGTTTGAATCCACGGTCTACGTCATCCACTACAGGAACGGTACGGTAAAACGGGAGGGGACGGGGCTTTCATTCTGCTACTTCGCTCCCAGCTCGTCCATTGCCGCGGTGCCCGCGGGAAGCAACGACCTCCCTTTTATTTTCAACGAGACCACCGCGGACTTCCAGACCGTGGCGATCCAGGGCTCCCTCACCTTCAGGGTCACCGACCCGCGGAGGCTCGCCTCCATGCTCGATTTCACGGTGGACCTGAACGGACAGTATTTAAAGAACGATTACGAGAAGCTCAGCCAGCGGCTTGTCAACGAGGCGCAGACCGCGGCCGCGGCCTTCGTGCAGGGGTTGCCTGTCAGGGACTCCCTGCGCGGCGCCGGGAGGGTGGAGACCACGATCATGGACGGGCTCGGGAAATCCGCCGCGGTCGCGATGCTCGGCGTGGAGGTGCTGAGCGTGAACATCCTGGGGATCACGCCCACCCCGGAGATGTCGCGGGCGCTCGAGGCCCAGACGCGGGAGGCGCTCCAGCAGGAGGCCGACGAGGCGATCTACGCGCGGAGGAACTTCGCGGTGGAGCAGGAGCGCAAGATCAAGGAGAGCGAGCTGGGCACCGAGATCGCCGTCGAGGAAAAGAAGAAGCAGATCGCGGAAAAGAAGCAGGAGGCCGAGGTCGCCGCAGAGGAAAACCGCAGGAGGCTGCGAGAGATGAAGGTGGACGCCGACGTCGCGGTGGAGGAAAAGCGCCGTGCGCTCATCGACATGCAGGGAGAGAACCAGAGGAAGGAGGCAGACGCGCGCGGCTATGCGCTCGGCGCCACGCTCGCGCCATACAGGGACATGGACTGGAAGGTCCTAATGGCCGTAGGAAGGGAGGGCCTGGATCCCCGGCTCAACGTCGCGCTCGCCTTCCGTGAGCTCGCGGAGCACGCGGAGAAAATCGGCACCCTCAACATGACGCCCGACCTGCTGGAGAGCGTGCTCGCGGCAAGGGAGCCGCATAAAGACAAAGCCAAGTGATGCAGATCGAACACGCGGTGATCGTGACGCGCCGCACGAGGCTCGAAACCCTGACCGAGCGCTTCAATTCACGCCGGCAGGCGCAATTCTACGTTGAGCACTCGGGCGGCGACTTCGCGGACTACGAGAAGGAATACGACGAGTATCACCGCTCGCTCGAGCGCGTGCGCACGGCGCTCTCCGGGACCATCAGGTACACGGCAATCGACCGCTCCTTCGTGCCTGCGTACCTTTTTTCGGAAAAGGACGCGGTGATCGTGGTGGGACAGGACGGGCTCGTCGCGAACACGGCGAAGTACGCGCTGGGCATCCCCATCATCGCAGTGAACCCCGACCCAGAGCGCTTTGACGGGGTGCTGCTTCCTTTCAATGTGTCCGATTTTCTTCCGGCCCTCGAACGGGTGCGCGCGGGGGGCTTCCAGGCGAAGCGCGTGACCATGGCGCAGGCGCTCCTGGGCGACCGGCAGCGGCTCCTCGCCTTCAACGACCTGTTCATCGGCCCCCGGTCCCACATCTCCGCGCGCTACTCGATCAGTTTCAAGGGAGCCACCGAGGAGCAGTCGTCCAGCGGCATCATCGTGGCGACGGGCGCCGGGTCCACCGGGTGGCTGAGCTCGCTGTTCAACATGGCGAACGGGATCGCGCGCGCGTTCGCCGGCCGCAAGGACCTCAAGGGCTCGGTCCTCGCCTGGGACGCGGAGGACCTGGTGTTCGTGGTGCGCGAGCCGTTCGTCAGCCAGGTCTCGTTCGCCGGGATCGTGGCCGGGACCATCGGGAGAGGCGCGGAGCTCGTGATCGAATCGCACATGCCGTCCGAGGGCGTGATCTTCAGCGACGGCGTCGAGACGGATTTTCTCAGGTTCAATTCGGGCGCGGTGGCTCGGATCGGCGTGGCGCCCGAACAGGCCCTCCTGGTCGTGTAGCGGCGCGCGCTACTTCATCGCCGCCTCGACCAGCATCTCGAAAAGCCCCTTGTGCGTGAAGGAAATCGACGTGAAGAGCCGGTAGGCCTTGTTGGGAACATTGTCCAGGTCGGTGTCGGTCACGTAGTAGGAATAGCCCCGGTTGGATTTCATGAACACCCTGAGCTCGCCCGTGACCTGCCTGATCGTGGCGCGGGAGAACGCGTTGGTGACCGATCCGTCGGGCAGGCTGAAGCTGTATCCCAGCTCCCCGGACTCGAGCGGCTGCAGCGCCAGCGTGAGCGGGATGATGTTCTTCTTGGACTCCATGATGTTTTTGGAGAGTTCGGGGTTGATCTCGCTGATCGTGCAGCCGTTTCGCAAGTCGCGCTCCATCTTGTAAATCTCCACGAGCTTGAGCTGGCCGGCCAGTGTGGACTTTGGATTGCTTTTCACGGCCTTTTCCGCGACGCTTTGCGCGAACACGTAAAGGCGCGCCAGGTAGTCCACGAAGACCTCGGCGGGCTTGCGGATGAAGAAGATCGAGCCGCGTTCGTCGGTGATGAAGAAGTAGCAGTACTTGTTCTCCTGCTGGAAATAGATCTGGATGCAGGAGTCCTTCCGGTTGTCCAGGACCGTGCGCAGGTAATTGAGCCCGGCGAGGGCCGGGTCGATCCGGAGGCTCGTGAGCGCGCCGTTGTTGTTGCTCAGGAGGTAGAGGAGCTGCGCCTCGGACTCGCACATGGTCACGGCGATGTCGTCTTCCTGCCCGGACCTCCGGGCGGTATACAGGAAATACTTGTTGCCGAGCATCGTGATATAGCGCCTGCGCACCCTGTCCTCGCGGTCGATGAAGAAATGGTACATGTCGGCGATCGTCGCAGAGAGCCGGTCGAACTCGCGGCTCGATCCATAGGGCAGGGACGACGACAGGTGCACCGCCGTGGAAAAATCCATCCTGGTCACCAGCGCCCCCTGGAGGATCCTCCCATACACCTTCGCCAGGTCAATCTCGCTCTTATACGAATCGAACTTGGTTTCTCCCCAGCTCGTGTGGTACAGGTAGATGATGTCGTCGATCTTCTTGGAATACTTCGAGTAGGGATTGATGAGGATGAAGCTGATGATGGGAAAGGACTCGGTCAGGAAGTACCTGTTGTGCAGTTCCAGGCGCTTCGTGGTGAAATGCGTGGTGAGATGGGCGATGATCTCCCTGATGTAGTTCTGATCGACGGGCAGGATCCCAGGGTCCATCTCAAGCCGGGTATAATCCTTCTGGAAGAGCCGGTTGAGGCTCAGCCAGGTGATGATGCCCGTGAAGCGCGCGTCCTTGTAGAGGATGACCTTCGTGGGCGAGCTCCCTATAATCACGCGCTTGGAGAGCAGCCAGAATTCCCGGCTGTCTTTGTCGCGCACGAACTCGATGCTCAGGAGCTTTTCGGGCGGATAGGTCTTGAAGCTCAGCGTGTTGTCGATCTTGTTGTCCGCGATCGCGAAGTGGGAATAGATCTTCCGCGAGATGCCCTGAAGCTGGACGTCGGAGAGCCTGTTCGCGGTCTTGTACGTCTCGATCGCGCCCAGTATGTCCTTGTACCCCTTGAGGAGGTATTTCTTCGTGTCGTTCATCAGCTTGGTGATGGAGTCGATGTCCAGGTTCTCGAAGTTGTCGAGCTTGGCCACCAGAGAATCGGCCCATTCCCATTTCTTCGTGTAGGCGACGAGGTTGCGGATCTTTTCGCTCTGCGCGGCCTCGGGCTGGTTTTTAGGGACCTGCGAAAGCCGGGGGTCCACCTTGAGGTAGAAGCATATCGTGAGCAGCTCGGTGGCGAGCGTGTCCTTGATCATGGCCGCGTAATAGTTATAGACCTGGTTAAACATGATCACGTAGGAGTCGACCGCCTGGGTGTAGAGCTTCTTCTCGTGCACGTTCTTTTTTATGATGGAGCTTATGAACGGGTTCGTCCCCGTGGAATGGATGTAGCGCTCCAGGAGGCCGAGCTTCAGTATGGACTTGAACGGGCTTCCCAGCGACTTGAGGAGCTGGAAGAGCGCCGCGACGAGAAAGTCCTCCCGCGCGATCATCGTGAGGTTCCCCAGGTCGATGAACTCATTCTGGTGCGCCGAACCGGCAATCGCCTCCAGCCACTCCCGGTACTCGGCGTCGCCGCTCCCGACGGGCACCACCCACCAGAAGGGGAGCTTGCCGCAGATCACGATGGAGCTCCGGAAGAATTCCTCCTTGAGGAGTATCCCGAGCGAGGTCCCGGAAAAATTGTCCTCGCTGTCGTCGTCAAAGATGTTGCGGCGCACCTTGGCGATATCGTTCAGGAAAAAATGCACCTCCACGTTGAAGCGCTCGGCGATCCAGTCCTCGATGAGCCTGCACTTGGTCTTGAACGCGCGCACCGCGTCGGCGCTCACCGCGGACTCGTCGGCGCACACCCAGAAATCGAAGTCCGAGTGCTTGGAGAACGCGATCGTGCCCCCGCTTCCCATGAGAGCGAACATCTGTATGAACGGTTTCGCGCCGCGGGGAGGGGAAATCACGGCCGAAGGAAAGAGCGAGCGCAGGAACTGCGCGACCCTGGGCCTGGGCTCGTAGTTGTGGATCCCGCCCGGCACGTCGGCTCCCTCCACGTAGCCGGGCAGGCCGGACTGGTTGATGCCCAGCAGGAAGGGGATCGAATCGAAGAGGTCGATTATCCTCTGGTCGCCTACGGTCGCGTACAGGTTGTTGAGTTTGAACTCGTTGAACGCGGTGAAGGACGACCTGAAGGCATTGATATTCGCGACAATTTCCGAGCGTGTGCTGTCATCCATGTCATTCCTGCGGCGCGTGGGCTTTTCCGTGGAAGGGCGCGGTCGGGCCCGGGTATGCGTCCCGGTTTTCCAGCCGGCTTCACGGTCAAGAACAAGATAGCCGGTGTCGGCTTATATTTCAATGATTTTCTATAAATCCGGGTCCGCCGCAGAAAGGCGGTCCGTATCATCTCCGGTAAACAGAGAACGCCCTAGAGCCTTGATGCGTCGATCACCTGAAGCGCCGCCTCTTCGAGCACCTTGGTAGCGAGGATAAGCAAGCCAAAGCGCTGGTCCTTCGTCTGGCCATGGTAGAACCGGTAATAGATCTGCTGCGCGATCACGGCAAGCCTGAACAGGCCGAAGCAGAAATAGAAATCGAATTTCCCCGCTTCGATTCCGGTACGCGCCGAGTAGTAGTCGATGATTTCGCGCCGGCTCATCGCGCCGGGCATGTTCGTGGGGAGCATGCGGATGAGCTTCATGTTTTCGGGATCGGTCTCCTCGACCCAGTAGGCGATGGAGCTGCCCAGGTCCATGAGCGGGTCCCCTATGGTCGCCATCTCCCAGTCGAGTACGCCGATTATCTTCAATGGATTCGACGGGTCCAGCACCACGTTGTCGAACTTGTAGTCATTATGGATCACCGCGACGTGCGGTGAATCCGGCGGCCTCTTCTCCTTGAGCCATTCCATGACGCGCTCGAAGTCCGGCGCGTTAGGCGTCAAGGCGTCGCGGTAGCGCCGGCTCCATCCCGTAACCTGCCGCTCAACGTAGCCTTCCGGCTTCCCGTATGATTCCAGCCCCGCGGCGCGGTAATCCACCTTGTGGAGGGCCACCTGGACGTCCACGAGCTCGCGACAGAGAGCGCGCGCGCCGTCCAGGCCAAGGTTCAGGCCGCGCGGAACGTTCTTGCGGAGAATGATTCCCTTGATTCGCTCCATTACGTAAAACGGGCAGCCCATGACGGACTCGTCCTCGCTGTATGCCAGTGGGGCGGGGCAGTACGGGTACACCGGCTTCAGCGCGGAGAGCATGCGGAATTCGCGCCCCATGTCGTGCGCGGACTTCGCCTTGCGGCCAAAGGGGGGCCTGCGCAGCACCATCTCGCGCTCGCCGAATTTTATGAAATAGGTGAGGTTTGAAAACCCGCTGGGAAACTGGCTGATCTCGAACTCTCCCGACAGTCCGGGGACCGCCTCGAGCAGGTAGCGCTTTATTTTTTCCCGGTCGAGCTCTTCGCCCGTGCGGGGCGCAGCCGCCTTGTCGATGTATTCCTGCATGTGCTCACCTCCCTATTGCGTGCTCTCAAGATAGGCTTCCATGAAGCCGATAACGAATTTCGCGTAGTCTCCCGCGCTCACCATGCGGGTCCGGTATTTCCAGCGCTTGAGGTACCAGTCCTGGAGGACCGCTTTAAGCAGGGACGCGGTCATGACCGCGTCGTGCTCGCGGTAAATTCCCGCGCGCCGGCCCTCGTCGAGAATTTCCGTGAATATCTTTTCGGTGTAGAGCTCGCTTTCGATCGCGAACTTCTGGTCGCGCTTGCCCAGGTTCTTGGCCTCCATGTAGGAAAAATAGAACCAGGGCTGCATGAGCTCGCTCAGGTGGATGTGCGCGGTGATGAGTCGGCGCAGCTTTTCCGGGGGCGCCGTGACGCCCTCGACCTGCGCGGCGAGGACCCTGAACACGGAACGCCGTCCCTGTTCCTGGATGAGGTCCAGGAGCTCGTCCTTGCTCGAGAAATAGGCGTACATCGCGCCCAGGGAGAGGCCGGTGGCCGAGCTCAGGTCGCGCATGCTCATGGCCTGGAAGCCGCGGCGGTTGGCGATCTCCAGCGTGGCGTCAGTGATGCGGCGGAGGTTTTCCACCGCGCGCGCCGCTTTTTTTATTTTGATGACGGACGGGTTCTCCCGGACGATCTCACGGAATGTTTCGTCCTGCGTTTCCGTGACGATCCTTTCGAATTCCTTTAAATCCATCGGGCCTTCCCGGGATTCCCTCTTTCCATTGAGTATCGCCGGGTTTCCCGGCTGCGCTCTCCGTGGATCCTGTGCGCGATGCGTGGCCGTGCGCTCATCCTGTTACCCGCCGATCACGGTAAGCGCCGCCTTTATCTCTTCAAGTACGCGTTCTTCCCCAGCGGCCATCGCCCGCTCAAGCCCGTCGCGCGCTCCGTCGGTGCCGATCCTGCCCAGCGCCCAGGCGCACATCGCGCGCACCCGCCAGTCCTCCCCCGATCCAAGGACGCGCGCGAGGTCCTTCACGTACGAGGGCTCCCTGCTGTTGCCCATCGCGCGCGCGGCGTTCATCTTCCATTTCCAGAGCGATTCGGGCGGCATGTAGAACATGTGCGGCCACACGTCGGCCTTGTAGCGCTCGATGTCCATTTCCAGGATGACGCGAAGGTCAAAATGCGCGGCGCGCGCGCGGACGCGCGGGTTTTCGGGGAGCGAGCGCGCGAGAAGGGGAGCGTTGCGCGGGCATACGTCCTGGCAGCGGTCGCACCCGTACACCCAGAGTCCCATGGGCTCGCGCATCTCCGGCGGGGTAAGCTCGTCGCCGTAATAGGTCATGTAGGAAATGCAGCGACGGGGGTCGATCTTTCGCGGCCCCTTGAGCGCGCCCGTGGGACAGGCCGCGATGCAGGCGTTGCGGCACCATTCGGGACAGCCCACCTGGATCGTGGGAACGTCGGGCTCGAATTCACGGTTCACCAGGAACGCGACGGGAAGGACGAAGGAGCTTCCGCGCGCGGCGCGATGCCCGTAGAACAGGCAGTTCTTTCCAAAAGTCCCAAGCCCCGCGCGCGCCGCGGCGAGACGGTGCGGCACATGGAACGGTACCGCCGATTCGATGCCGCGCTCGCGCAGAAAGGAGCGGAAGGCCTTGATCCGGACGGCGAGCCCGTCGCGCGTCACGCGGTCGTCGTCCAGGTAGCACCGGCCGTAATGGGTCTCGAGCCCGCGGGGAAACGATTCGCGGAAATAATTTTCCAGCACCACGATGATGGAGCGGCACTCCCGGAAGACCGCGCGCGGATCGGTCCCCGTGAAAAGGTCCAGTCCAAGGGAGACGCACCACTCGTACATGTCCCTGCGGGATTCCAGCACCTCGCGCTGGTCCTCGAATGGTTCCGGGCCGGTGAAGCCGGCGTCTTCGAACCCCAGTTCCAGCGCCTTTGCCCTGACTTCCTCTTTCGTGGTCATCGCATTACCTGTAGGTGATCAGCGCGCCGTGGTCCCCTGTCTCCAGGTGGCTGAAATTATTAAACGATGCGAGCGCGATCCTTCCTGCGCTGTACTTGAACCGCGTCACCGAGCTGTTCACGATCTGCCAGCAGAGCCGCATCGTGTCCGCGCCGGAGATCCCGATCGCATACTGGACCGCCGCGGAGATGGTGCCGCCGGAGGTGAACGCCGCGACCGTCTTCCCGGAGGGGTGCGCCGTCATGATCAGCTCGAGCCCGGCGGCCACGCGCCTCTGGAATACCGCCCACGACTCGATTCCCCCGCTGTCGTACCCGCCGTCGATCCAGCGGAGCATCGCGCGCTCGAACACGCGCTGGAACGATTTCCGGCTCGTGAAGAGCGCGTCCACGTCCGCCTTGAGCGCGGGATCCTCGCTCACCATGCCCGGGATGAGGGTGGTGAGGACGGAGCGTGAGTCGTATTCGTCCAGCCCGGGGAGAATGACCGGTTCCGGCATGTGAGAGCCGCGCGCCGCGTAGTAATCCATGAACGCCCTCGCCGAATAGCGCTGTCGCTCGAGCGTGCCCGTGAAGATCGCGTCGAAGCGGGCGCCCGACTGGAACAGCCGCGCGGCGAGAAGGCCCGACTGGGTGATCCCCGCGGGAGAGAGCACATCGTAGTTTTCACTGCCGAACGAGGCCTGGCCGTGCCGGATGCAATAAAGTTCGCTCATTTCAGTTCACCGCGTATGCTCGCTCCCCGGGATGCACCGGTCAAGAAAAAAATGAACGATCGTTCGTTTTTTTATTGCCTGCGTGCAGTCCATTATGGAGAATGTGCGCATCATACGGAGGGGCCGAGCGGGGAATGAACATACTCGTATGCATAAAGCAGGTGCCCGACGCCGAAACGGTGTTCGGCGTGAGCGAAGACGGAACGCGCGTCCTGATTCCTGGAAACGCGGTGTACCGGCTCAACCGCTTCGACGAATACGCGCTCGAGGAGGCATTGCTTCTCAAAGACCGGGCGGGCGCCCGTGTGCACGCGGTTTCGATCGGGTCTCCGCGCGTGGAGAGCGCACTCAGGCGCGCCATGGAGATGGGCGCGCACGCCGCGTACCGGCTCGATCCCGGATCGGGCGAAGAGCCGCAGACGATCGAGAAGGCGCGCCTGGTCGCGGCATGGGCGGCGGGCAGGGAATACGATCTCATTCTCACCGGCATAATGTCCGAGGATTCCATGTCATGCATGTTCGCGCCCGCGCTCGCCGAACATCTTGGCGTTTCATCGGCGACGGCAGTCATGGTGCTTGACGTACGGCAGGAGGAGGGCATGGTCGTCGCGGAGCGGGAAATCGACTCCAGCCGCAGGGAGGTTGTTACGCTCGCGCTCCCGGCGGTGCTTGCCGTCCAGTCGGGAATCAACAGGCCGCGCTATCCCTCGCTCTCGAACGTTATGAGGGCCAAGGGACAGGTGATCGAAACAGCGAGCGCGGCGCGGGGGACCGGCCACGCCGCGCCAATATCCCGTTTCCGTGAGGTCTCCGCGCGAAGGGAGGGACGCATCCTCAAGGGAAGCCCGGGCGAGAAGGCCGCGGCGCTCTGCGATTATTTCCACGAGGCCGGCGTGCTGTGAAGCGTGACCGGCATAAAACGATTCTCCTGATGACGGAGCGCTCCGAGGGCGTCAACCCCCATGCGCTCACCATGGAGCTCGCGGCGTGCGCGCGCGCGCTGTCCCCGGAAGGCAGGGACGAAATCACCATCGCATGGACGGACCCCGGCGCGCAGGATTCGATGGATGCGCTGTCGCGCGGCACCGGGTGCAGGGTGCTGGTCCTTTACGGAGACCGGCCGCTCGACTATACGTGCGAGGTTTTCACGCGCGAGTCCGCGGCGCTGGCGCGCGAACTGGGCGCCGGGATCGTCATCGTACCCCACACCCCTCGCGGCTACGATTACGCGCCGCGCCTGGCGGTGCGCCTGGGAGCGTGCTGCATCACCGCGATCGAGGGAGTAGAACGGGACGGCGAAACGCTACGCCTGGTCAGGACCGCCTGCTTTGGAAAGATCAGTTCCTCGATTGAATCCGGTGATGGGCCGCTCGTGCTCACCGTCATGCCGGGTGCGTTCAGGACCGATCATCCCTCCAAGGAAGCGGCGCCCGTGGTGGAGCGGCGCAGCGTATCCACACGCATGGAAACGACCGGGAGCGTGAGCGTTCGTTCCGCGAAGGGAGGCGCGCTCGATTTCTCGAACGCGGACGTCATCGTGTCCGCCGGCAGGGGGATGCAGAAGGCGGAGAACGTGAACCTGGTGCGGGAGCTGTCGCGCCGCTTCCCGCGCCCGGCGGTGGGAGGGTCGCGCATCGCCTGCGACCTCGGCTGGCTCGATTACGACGCCCAGGTGGGAATCACGGGGAAGGCCGTGGCGCCGCGGCTCTACGTCGCATGCGGTATCTCGGGCGCGCTCCAGCACGTGGCGGCCATACGGGGCTCGCGCCACATCGTCGCCATCAACAGGGACCCGTCGGCCGCCATCTTCAAGGAAGCGGACGCGGGCGTGGTCGAGGACGCGATCACCTTCATCCCGCTCCTACTGGCCGAAATCGATTCCAGAAAAGGGAGTGCGCCCTGAGCTGTTTTGATTGACTTTCGCCGGGTTCGATGATGCAATCGGCTCGCGTCGCGTGAAAAAGACAATCGCGGCCGTGCCGCCGCCGGATGGTGATCGAACGTGGGTTTTTTTGAATCTTTCAACGCGAATTTTTTCTCGGTCGGGGCGCTCATTCCCACCGCGTTCAACCTGTTCCTCGCGCTGCTTTTTCTCGTCATCAGGGAAAAATCGCGCGCCACGGTCCACATAGGAATAAGCCTGCTGCTCCTGTCGGTGTTCAACCTGGCGTATTTCATCGCCGGGAGCTTTTACCATCCCTGGGCGGCCTACCACCGCTGGATCACCACGGGCGTCATCCTCCTCATCGAAACCCATTTCACGTTCTTCATTTATCATATAGGAAGGGAGGACAGGACGCCGGTCGCGGCCTGGCTCTTCCGCGGGATGTACGGCCTCTCGATCGTCATGGCCGGCGTGTTCTACGCGTTTACCTGGAACGCGGAGAAGGTCTTCATCGTCTCCGCGCACCAGTGGGACTTCGCGGCGGACCGCATCAGCGGCGTGTTCGGCGCGGTCATCATGGCGTACCTGGTCATTTTCGTCGTAATCATGTCATGGAAGCTGTACGACCTGCGGGGCAGGGATTTCTGGCCGGTGTTCAGCATGAGCGTCACCTACCTCGTGTCCGGTTCCGTGCCCACGGTCGTGAACATGCTCAGCCGCAGCGGAGTGATCGAGCGCGGGCTCTACCAGGTCGTATGGGACCTCTTCATCATCTTCGGCTTTTTCGTCATCGCGATCATCTACCTCAATTACACGGCGGACCGCACCAGCGTCATGGCAAAGATCACCGGGATCAGCATCATGACGATGCTCGTCATGCTGCAGGGGTTCAGCTATTACTCCTTCACGGACCAGGAACGATCCTACGACACGGTACACGCGGCATACGCGCTGCTTTCCACGGAAACGGACAGGCACCAGCCCGGCACCTCTTATGTGGTACGCTATTCAGCGAAGGACAAAAACGATTCGGTCGCGTTCATGGGCGCCCGGGATATACCTGCGTCCGCGCTCGCCGCGTCCCGCGACGAGCGCGCGAACACGGCGCTGTACGAGCGTATTGCGCGCATACCCGACGAAGCCTTCGAGAAACAGGTCATCGACGTGGTGCGGGACGCGCGCCCCCAGTTCGCGGGCTACAAGATGTTCATACTCACCGTGCTCCAGGGCGTGGCGGGGGGAGGCTCTCACAAAAAGCAGGCGGTGCTCGCCGCCCTGGGACGCATCGAAAGGGCGGTACGCTATCACCATGAAAAAATCGAGGCGCTCCCTGAGGAGGGATTCAAGACGGCCGTAAGCGCCCACCTGGACCGCCACCGCGAGGATTTTTACCCGTTCGCGCAGGTGATGGCGAGCCATGTCAAGCACGCGGCCGAGGAGGGGGCGGCGTTAAAGAAGGCGGTGCTCGCATTCGTCGCCCCGATCGCGGATCCGTCCAGGAGACAGTACCGGATGCTGGACGGAGACCTGTTCGTATCCTTTTTGTGCGCCGACAGGCGTGGCACGTCCGTATGCGAGGCAGGCTTTCCCTACCTCGAGTACCGCGCCTACCTGCATCCCTCGTCCATGAAGTACGTCTGGGGGCTTTTTATCATCATGACGGTTGTCATCCTGGGCTACAGCCTGTTCTTCCGGGGCGTGCTCATAGGCCCCATATCCATTCTCGTGCGCGGCCTGGGCGAGGTCGGCCGGGGGAACCTGGATGTCGCGATCCCGGTACGGTACGAGGACGAGATCGGCTTCATGGTGCGCAGCTTCAACGCGATGGCGGAGGGGCTTAACGACGCCCGCTCGAAGCTCGATTCCTACGCAGACGAGCTCGAGCAGCGCGTGAGCGCGCGCACGCAGGAGCTCCAGGAGTCCGAGGCGCGGTACAGGAACATACTCGCGAGCATCGGCGAAGGCTATTACGAGGTGAACCTCCAGGGCGGCATCACCTTCATCAACGATTCGATCACGCGCATCCTGGGCTACTCCCTCGAAGAAGTTCTCACCATGAACTACAGCCAGTTCATGCCGGACAAGGACGTGGGCAGGAAGATTTACGGCATATTCAACACGATATTCAAGACCGGCGAGCCCTCTCCCATTTTCGAATGGAAGGTGCTGCGCAGGGACGGGAGCGTGAAGACCACGGAGGCTACCGCCTCGCTCATCAGGGACGCCCGCGGAAAACCCGCGGGCTTCAGGGGGATGATCCGCGACATCAGCGAGAAGCTCGAGGCCGAGGAGGCGCTCCACAGGAGCGAGAAGAAATTCCAGTCCATCATCTCCACCATCCAGGAGGGTATTTACGAATCGGACCTCAAGGGAAACTTCACCTTCGTGAACGACGCGATCGCACGCTTCTTCGGGTTCACAAGGGAGGAGATGCTGGGAAAGAATGTCGCGTCCATCGTGCCGCCCGGGACGATTCAGTCGGTATTTGAAATCTACAACGAGGTGTACACCACCGGGCGGAGCAAGGAGCTCGTCGTGTTCGAAATCGTCCGCAGGGACGGGGAGCGCCGCTTCGCCGAGCATTCGATCGAGCTCGTGACCGGTCCCGGGGGCGAGAAGAACGGATTCAGGGGCGTGTCCAGGGACATCACCGCGCGCAAGAAGGCCGAGGACGCGCTGGTGGAGCTCGACCGGCAGAAATCAATGTTCTTCGCCAACATCTCGCACGAGATCAGGACGCCGCTCACCCTGATGCTCTCGCCCATCGAGTCGGTCATGCAGGGCGAGTACGGGAAAAACATTTCCAGGGACTTTTTCAAGGGACTGCACAGGAACGGCGTGCGGCTCCTGAAGCTCATCAACAACCTCCTCGACTTCTCGAAGATCGAGGCGGGCCGCATGATGCTGCGCGTGCAGGAGACGGACGTCGTGCGATTCATGCGCACCTACGTGGGGGCCGTGCAGTCCGCGGCTGAATCCAAGCGCATTTCCCTGGAATACAGGGCCGCGGCCGAGCCCGTGACGGCGTGGCTGGACCTCGACAAGTTCGAAAAGATCGTGATGAACCTGTTTTCGAACGCGCTCAAGTACACGGGCCCCACGGGGAAAATAACCGTGTCGGTCGTTCGGGACGGGAGCTCGTGCGCGATCTCGTTCGAGGACACGGGGGAGGGGATACCCGCCGAGGGTCTCGAAAGGATCTTCGACCGCTTCGGGCAGGCCGACACGGGGCCGTCGCGAAGGCACGAGGGCACGGGTATAGGACTCGCGCTCGCGCGTGAATTCGCCGTGATGCACGGGGGCGGGATTCATGCCGTGAGCAGGTTCGTCGTCACCAGCCCGGATGACCACGGCAGCGTATTCACGGTCACGATTCCCCTGGGGCGCGCGCATTTAGAAAGCAGGCGCGACGTCGAGTTCATCGCGAGCAGCGACCTGGAAGAGGCGGTGACCGACCGCGACCTGCTGGCGCTCGGCACCCAGCAGGAGCACGCCGCGGACGGGTACGCGGAGGACGCGGCTCCGGACGGGACGGGCCGGTCGGACGCCCGTTACCGGCTCCAGGTCGTGGACGACAACCCGGACATGAGGAGCTTCCTGGGCTTCCTGCTCAGGAAGGAATTCGACGTGAGCTTCGCCGTGAACGGCGAGGAGGGACTCGCCGCCGCGATGAGGCGCGCGCCCGATCTCATCATCACCGACGTGATGATGCCGGTGATGGACGGCTACGAGATGACCAGGCGGCTCAAGTCGAACGAGGAGCTCGCCAAGATCCCGG
>Ga0129297_10000354_pt1 | contig 21825 bp, 17 predicted proteins | sample I18A1metaG_FD_94708 | JGI IMG/M metagenome (GOLD analysis project Ga0129297, IMG submission 94708) | Lake sediment bacterial and archeal communities from Gulf of Boni, Indonesia to study Microbial Dark Matter (Phase II) - ​I18A1 metaG | ecosystem: Environmental > Aquatic > Freshwater > Lake >... | reverse complement strand
GAAGCGCGGGCGCGGCTTCCCCAGTCTTCTTCTCTTCCGCTTTTTTGGCGCAGGCGGACAAAACAAAGATAAGGATCAGTCCAACAACCCAGAGCTTTTTCATGGTGTCCTCCTTGGATTTGTTATTGAAGATTCAGGATTATATAAACCGCCCCGGGCAAAGTCAATCCAGCCAGTGCCTCGAAATTTGACTTCCGTTTGCTTGTATTTTAGCATGGGGTGCTGTTTTTCAAAGGAGGCCTAAGATGAGGAAATACTCTCTGCTGATTTCTATTGTATTTTTGTTATTGTTGAGCGCGATCGCCCATGCTCAAATCGACGCCAGGCTTCTCCGCTATCCCGACGTCTCGGCAACTGCGATTGCTTTTGTTTACGCCGGCGATGTCTGGCTGGTGCCGAAAGTGGGAGGCGTGGCCCAGCGCTTGTCCACACCCAAAGGCGAAGAGATGTTCCCGCGCTTTTCACCCGACGGATCGCTCCTGGCTTTTAGCGGAAATTATGACGGCAATATGGATATCTACGTGCTTCCCGTCAAAGGCGGGCTGCCGACTCGCGTAACATACAATCCGGCTCCTGACCGGATGCTAGATTGGTATCCTGACGGCAAAGGCCTCCTCATAGCTAGCAGCCGGGCATCCGGGAAAGACCGTTTCAACCAGCTTTACAAAGCCGCTGCAATCGGTGGCCTTCCGGAAAAACTTCCCCTCCCCTACGGCGAATTCGGCGCCATCTCCCCTGACGGAAAGCGCCTCGCCTACATGACCATTACCCGGGATTTCCGCACCTGGAAAAGATACAGAGGCGGCATGGCTCCCGATATCTGGCTCTTCGACCTGGAAACCTATGACGCAAAGAATATCACCGCCAACACAGCTAACGATGCCCACCCGATGTGGCACGGAAATACTCTCTATTTTCTCTCCGACCGGGACGCCAACAAGCGCTACAATATCTGGGCTTATGATCTGGCAAGCGGCGCAGTTCGCCAGGTGACGAAGTTTGAGGAGCAGGATGTGCGCTTCCCGGCCATCGGACCCTCCGACATCGTTTTAGAAAACGCCGGCCGGCTCTACCTTCTCGAGCTCCCGGCCGAGACGCTCCGCGAAGTTAAAGTGGAGGTTGTCACCGACCGGGCCACATTGAGACCGCAGCTCAAGAATGTCTCCCGGCTCGTCCAGAATGCGACAATTTCGCCCTCTGGAAAACGCGTCATCCTTGAGGCGCGCGGCGAGCTCTTCTCACTGCCGGCCGAGCATGGCCCCATCATCAATCTAACCCAGACTTCTGGAGTGGCGGAGCGTTACCCGGCCTGGTCGCCCGACGGCAAGAGCGTCGCTTATCTCTCGGACAGCGCCGGCGAGTATGAGATCACTCTGCGGCCGGCGGAGGGCCCAGGCCAGGAAAAAATCCTCACCCGCATGGGGCCAGGATTCCGCTACAACCTTTTTTGGTCGCCCGACGGCAAGAAAATCGCTTTCGCCGACCAGGCTATGAACATCAACTTAGCTGACGTCGCCACCGGCGCGGTCACCCGAATCGACAAAGGGATCTCCATGCAGCATGGAAACCTCGAGAATTTCCGCGTGAGCTGGTCGCCGGACAGCCGCTGGCTGGCCTACTCAAGGGGAATGGAAAACCTCTGCGATGTCATTTACATTTATGACACAAAAGCGAATAAGCTTCACCAGGCAACTCATGAGTTTTACTCCCACGATGCTCCGGTCTTTGATCCCGAAGGGAAGTATCTTTACTGCTTGACGAGCCGCACCTTCGAGCCGTCTTACAGCAACGTCGACACAACCTGGATTTATGCCAATACATACAACATCGCTGCAATCAGCTTGCGCAAGGACATCCCCTCGCCGTTGGCTCCGCGCAATGACATCGAGGGCGAACCCAAGAAGCCAGTAGAGGATAAAGCAAAGACAGACGAAGCCAGGAAGGCTGAACTGAAAAAGGACGAAAAAGCCGAGAAGAAGGAAGCCCCCAAGCCCGTTGAAATCGATATCGAAGGGTTAGAGGAACGGCTCGTCGTCCTGCCTCCCAAAAACGGAAATTACTCCTCAACAAGTTTGGCCGCCGTCAAGGGCAAGGTGGTTTACCTCCGCTTTCCCCGCACAGGGAGCGGTGAGGAAAAAAGCCCGGTCCTTTTCTGGGACCTGGAAGCCCGGGAAGAGAAGACAATCATCGGAGATGCCGACGGGTTCATGGTTTCCGCTGACGGCAACAAGATGCTTGTCTGGAAGAAGACCGATGCCGGCATCATCGATATCAAGCCCGACCAGAAAATGGAGAAAAAGCTGGCCACAGCCGCGCTCGAGGCTACGATCGACCCAGTGGCTGAGTGGCGCCAGCTCTTCAACGAGGCTTGGCGCCTGGAAAGGGATTACTTCTATGATCCCGGCATGCACGGTGTTGACTGGAAGGCGATGCGCGAGCGGTACGGTAAGCTCCTTGACGACGCCGTCACCCGCTGGGACGTGAATTTCATCATCGGCGAGCTCATCTCGGAGCTGAATTCTTCGCACACCTACCGGGGAGGTGGTGACGAAGAACAGGGCGAGAGAATGGGCGTCGGGCTTCTGGGTTGTGATTTCGCTTTAGAGAGCGGAGCCTACAAGATTGCCCGGATTCTCGAAGGCGCGCCCTGGGACAGCGAGGCACGCTCGCCTCTCAGGCAGCCAGGGGTTAAGGTCAAGGAAGGCGACTACCTCCTGGCCGTCAATCGTGTCCCTCTGGACACAGCCAAGGAGCCCTGGGCAGCCCTGCAGGGATTGGCCAGCAAAACTGTTCTGTTGACATTAAATGACAAGCCCATAATGGAAGGCGCGAAGGAAGTGTTGGTCGAAACGCTGGAAAGCGAGTATCGTCTCCGCAACCTCGCCTGGATCAATGAGAACCGGCTTCGGGTTGAAAAGGCCGCGGGCGGCCGCGTCGGCTACATCTATGTTCCCGATACGAGTATCAACGGACAGACAGAGCTCGTGCGCCAGTTTGCCGGGCAGTTCCATAAGGAAGGATTGATCATCGATGAGCGGTTTAATTCCGGCGGCCAGATTCCCGATCGCTTCATCGAGCTGCTGAACCGTTCTCTCTTCAGCTACTGGGCCGTGCGGGACGGCCGAGACTGGCAATGGCCGCCCATTTCTCATGTCGGCCCAAAGGTCATGCTCATCAACGGCTGGTCGGGCTCAGGGGGAGACTGCTTTCCGCTCTACTTCAAGCAGGCCGGCGTCGGGCCCCTCATCGGCACGCGCACCTGGGGTGGTCTCATCGGCATGTCGGGCAATCCGCCCCTCATCGACGGAGGCCGGGTAACTGTGCCGACCTTCGGCATCTACTCAACAAAGGGGGAATGGATTGTGGAAGGATACGGAGTAGACCCGGATATCGAGGTCATCGATGACCCGTCCCGGATGGCTAGAGGGGGCGACCCGCAGCTCGAGCGGGCCATCGAGGAAATTATGAAGGCGCTGGAGACCAATCCGCCCAAGCGGCCCCAGAAGCCGGCCTATCCCAAACGCTGAAAGAAAGACGCAGTGCTTTCTGCTTTCGTCTGCCCAAAGCAAGCAGATATGTTTCCTACCCCGCGGTAAGCATCTCGGTGTATGTGGCGTTCTGGCGGATCTGGTCGATGGCCTTTTGGGCGTAGATACCGACGCAAACACCGTCCTTTCGCCTGAGACGGCTGAAGGCGTATTCGAAACCCTCGCTGGCCGTGAGCCTGCCGGCTGCCAGAATTTTGTAGGCAATCACCGGCTTTTCCAGTTGGCGGATCATAGCCATAGCTCTCTCGCGCTCAGCCGCGCTATAATTGTTGCTTTTTGTCACGTTATATAAGCACTGATAATAGAAATCTGTGGGAAATTTACGGCGCTCCAGCTCGGGATGGACCTCGGGCCAATGCGCCGCTGCGCCCGCGGGCAGGCCGGCCTCCTTGATGCGCTCGATCCAGGATTGGAGGACCCTGAAATTCCCCTGGCCGAACTGCTCCTCGACCCGGAGGCCCTGGATGAAGATTGCCTGGGCCCCCGCTTTGACGGAACGGTCGATCTCCTTGAGCATCTGCCCAGGATTCCCATGGCACTGCGAGATCCAGATCTTGAGGCGGCCGCCGTTCTCTAAATAGCGGGCCCAAAGCCTTACCCAGCGTTTTTCGGGCGGGCTGGTCACGGCCGTCAGCCCGCAGTCGGCCGCTTCCTCGAGGATTTGCATGATCCGCGTGTCGGTGTAGTGGCGTTTCATTTCCTCGTCGAGCTGGGCCGATTTGTGGGAATATCCCCAAAAAGGATTCGAGCCGAGGATGAGCCGCGAAACCTCAAGTGTCCCGAGTCGCACGGTGGGAAGCATGCTGGCTTCCCCGATCCGGGCCGCTCCGCTTGAGGGGGGTTTCGCCACACCGGCCAAACTTCCGATGGCCAACGCCGCTCCCGTCTTCAGGAAATCACGTCGCTTCATGATCGACCTCCTTTTTATAGGCTCCGGGTGCTCGCCGGCCAGGATCGTTTGATTCCCTTCACATTGTCAGCATATTCCAGCCTGAGGTGTCTTGTCCAGACGGAAACAGAATGAGCTTGACAAATCTCTCTTTTATATCATACCATTTCTCGCACAAGGGAGAGGGAAAATCCGTGAGAACCTTGCAGCGTCTTTTGCTGAAGCCGGAACGGAATTTCCCGCCCTTTTCTCGATTATCAAAAGGAGGGAAACGTTATGAAAAAAACCGTTAATTTTGTTCTCGTTCTCGCGGTCATTTTTGGCGGTTTGTACGCTCTTCTCCTCGTTGTGGCCCCTCAAATTGTCGCTGAGAGCACGCTCAAGGCCAGAACCGGAGAAACCCTTGCCACCGCCACGGATCCGGGAGCAGCGGAGGCGCTCGTCGTCCAAACCAGGCACCTGGGGGTATTCGCCCTGTGCATTACGATTGCGTTGTTCTTCATTCTTTTTAACGCCTTCAAGAGAGCCGAATCCTGGGCTTGGTGGGCTTTTTTTATAATCGGCATTATCGTCTGGGGCTACGGCTTGGTCATGCAGATCATTGAAAAAGACATGCTGAACATGATTTTGCATATCGTCGGCGCGGTCCTCTGGTTTGTCGGAATATTTATCCCCTACAAGCTCTTTTTTGCCAAAAAAGCCGCCTGATTTCTAACGGAGGGCATCACTAATGGGTCCTCTCGCGGCATCCCCCCGCCTGGGGGATGAGGCGAGGGATGATGTGGTGACAAGTCCGTATGAGCGACGAGCGGGCACGGATCCTCGAAGAGGAGAGCGAGGAGCGAATCGAGCAAGATTTCCTCGCCGGGGAAATCGCAGCGTGACTTCGAGCCACATCGCCCGAGCCTACTCCCCCTGACTGCGCGACGCATGAGGTGAGCCCTGCGGTTATTTTCGGACCGCGCCAGTTCATTGACCGTACCGGCCCACTATGATATATGAAGAGATATGCCTTGCTTAATTCTCTGCCAAGCCGGCTCTCCGAACAAAAGCTACAGCATCTCCAAGACTGTGACCACGATCGGGAGAAGCCTCAGCAATGACATAACGCTTCATGATCCCTTTGCCTCCAGAGTCCATGCCCAAATCACTGCTCTCGAGGACGGCGGATATGAGATCCGCGACCTGGGCGCCAAGCATCCGATCACAGTCAACGGAGAGGCCGTCAAAAGCCATCTTCTGAAAGACGGCGACAGAATCGGGGTGGGCGACTCCATCCTTGTTTTTAGATCCAGTGAATCAGCCGTCCTTGGGGAAGTGAAATTTGTGACGGCCGAAGACATGTCCCAAGAGACGGCGGAGATCGCCTCTCTCCCGGCCAAGAGCACAGCGCCGTTCGAGGCAGGAGACCTTATCTCCAAGGACATCGCCGCGCTCCGGAACGACCATCAAAAACTGACGTTACTTTACGAATTCAGCCGGGCGGTGAATTCCCACCTTGAAGATCCCCATCAGGTCCTTCAAGTGATTATGCAAGCCGCATTCAAGATGCTGGATGCCGAAAGGGGTTTTATCGCCCTGGTGGATGAAGATAGTAAAGAATTGACCTGCGAGCTTGTCCAGGACAACACTCAACCTCAGCCGCAGGGAAAACTCGAAGTCAGCCGGACGATCGTTCACAAGGTGCTCCAGGAGGGCGTCGCAGTCCTGATCGTCAACGCCCAGAAAGATGCCGAACTGGGCAAGGTCAAAAGCATCCAAGAATACAATATCCGGTCCGCTCTCTGCGCTCCGCTGTTGTTTCGCGATGAAGTGATGGGAATCATTTATCTTGATAACCGGATCTCTGAGGGAAGCTTTTCCCAGGATGACTTGATGTTTCTTCAGGCCATGTGTCACCAGGCCGGGATTGCGCTGGGCAATGCCCGTCTCCATAGGCAGGCCGTCCAGGAAAACCTCAGGCTGGAGAATGCCCTGAGACCGCGATACCAGATCCTGGGAGAGTCCGAAGGCATGAAGAAGATCTACACAACGATCAAGAAAGTCGCGCCAACAGATGTCACAGTCCTCATCCAAGGAGAAACAGGAACGGGCAAGGAGCTCACGGCCAAGGTCCTTCACGAATTATCCAACCGCCGGGAAGGGCCGTTCGTCGCCGTCAACTGTGCGGCCATCCCGAAAGAGCTGATCGAGAGCGAGCTTTTTGGGCATGAAAAGGGCGCTTTCACCGGAGCGACCAGCGCCCGGCAGGGAAAGTTCCAGACGGCCCATGGCGGCACCATCTTTCTCGATGAGGTCGCCGACATGAGCCTTGAAACCCAGGCCAAGGTGCTGAGGACTCTGGAGGAGAAGGAATTCGAGCCTGTCGGCGGGACGAAAACCGTGAGAGTGAATGTCCGGGTGATCGCGGCGACGAACAAGGACTTGAAAAAAGCCGCGGAGAGGGCGGAATTCCGGGAGGACCTTTATTTCCGGCTGAATGTCGTTACGCTTGACCTGCCGCCCCTCCGGGAACGAAAAAAAGACATCATTCCTCTGGCCGAATATTTCGCCGCGGGAAGGGTCATAAAAATATCCGCCCGGGCGCAGAAACGATTGCTGTCCTACTCCTGGCCGGGCAATGTCAGAGAGCTAAAGAACTGCATCGAGCGCGCCGTGGTGATGGGAGACGGAGAGGTTATTCAGCCGGAAGACCTCCCTTATCACATCCGCCGGGGAGGCCAGGTCATTGACGAGCCGCTCGAGTCGCTCGAACGCTTCGAACAAGATCATATCGCCCGTGTACTCAGAACCACGCGCTGGCGGAAGAGCGAGGCGGCCAAATTGCTCGGGATATCCCGCCAGACTCTGGATAACAAGATCAAGGCTTACAATATCAAGCGCTAGCCGCCGGCCATTTTTAGCCAGGCGGAATCGCCGGGGAAACACCGTCCAGCAATTCCCTGCGAAAAGAGAGATGGTGTTTTTTGATTTTCTCATTCAGGGTGGTGTACTTGAGCCCCAGGAACCGGGCCGTATTTTTCTGATTTCCCTCGAATATCCATAACGAAGCCATGAGAATGGAGTGCTCGACCTTATCAAAGAACTCTTTAAGGTGCATGTCTCCCTTCAAAGAATAATACTCCATGAAAAGGTGAAATATCTTCTTGTCCAGGAGAGCGTCCGAGGCCTCGCTTTGAAAACCGGCCAGAAGACCTTTATTATGAAGGGATAAATTGTTTTGGGGCGACGCCATTGCTTCCTCCTTCGAAAAATCAGCCTGAATTGATTTATCACCTCGAATGGGTATCCTAAATTTAGCAAAAAATATGCCAACGCTCTGACATCAACAGTGCTGACCAGAAAATCTTCAAAATGGCCAGAGGATATTCCAAAAATGTGTTGGCCTGGAGGGAAAGAAAGGAATGAAAATCATCCGCCTGTGGCAGAATCCGTCTAAGAATTAGACATTTTATATTTTCGACCGCGTATTTCTTTTATTATCTTTAAATTCTTTCTCTCATGCCGGGAGATCTTCTCCCACGGAGTCCAGAAATTGGACATTCAATCAAAATAAGAATCTCCTGTCTCTGGCTAGCTCAAAGCAAAGCAATAAAACAGATCAGGGGGAGTTCTAAAAAATGGAGACGTTCGCCTGTTTTGGATTTCTCTTGGCATATTTTTTGCCCTTAACAGGCCGTGACAAAAAAGGAGGTCTAAATGAAAACAAAATGCATCCTCTCGTTGTTGGCTTTCCTTATTGTCCTCCCGCCCCTGGCCCTCTCGCAGTCCAAGGAAACGGGCGCTATCGTGGGCACGATTCTTGACGAAAAAGAGTCACCGCTTCCGGGAGCCACCGTGACGCTGACGAGTCCGAGCCTCATGGGCACGCGGACCGCCATCTCCGAAGCTGACGGTTCTTACCGTTTCCCGGCGCTTCCTCCGGGAGATTACAGCGTCAAGGCGGAACTCCAAGGCTTCAACACAGTCGTCCGCGACAACATCCGCATGAACACAACCGTCCGGCTGACGGTGGATATCACCATGGCCCAGGCCGTTGTAGCCGAAGAGGTGACTGTTGTTGGCAAGGCGCCCACGGTTGATGTCAAATCAGCGGAAACCGCTTCCGTCACTCTGTCCAATGAAATCCTGAGGAATATCCCCTACAGCCAGTTCACCTCTGATATTGTCTGGCTGGCGCCCGGTGTCACTGATGCCAACGTGGCTTTTGGAGGCTCGGCAAATACAGGAATCGCTTACTCGATGGACGGGGTTAACGTCGCCGACCCCGAAGCCGGATCAGCCTGGGTTTTCCTCGACCACAACATCATCGAGGAGGCCAAGGTCATGGGAGTGGGCTTGCCGGCTGAATACGGGAACTTTACGGGCGTCATCTTTAACCTGGTCACCAAGTCTGGAGGAAACCGGGCTTCCGGCCACATGGAGTTCGATTATCAGGGCAAAATGGATGACCCGCCCAAAGGCTTCTGGCAGGCAGATAATAACTCGGATTATTCCAAAGATTTCCCCGATCTCTCAGCTCCGTTGACGAAGCTGATGGACCTCAGCGCCCACATCGGCGGTCCCATTATGAAGGACAAGCTCTGGTTTTATGTGGGACTCCAGTACTACCGAACCCAGGACTATCCGACCGGTTTCCCAAGCCCCCAGGACTACAAGCAGCCGCACGCCTTTCTTAAGCTCACGTCGCAGCTTTCCTCGTCCACCAACATGAGCGCCTCTGTTCAGGTCGATACCTATAACGGGATCAACCGCTTTCCGGACACAGTTTTGTTAGGCCCCCAGGTCGACCCGGCGGCGACTGTGAGACAAAAATCCCCCGAGATTGTCGGCAATTTCAGCCTGACTCACATTTTCAGCTCCAAGAGCTTCTTTGACCTCAAAGCCGCCTATTTCTGGGGATACTTCTATCTTGATCCTGAGAACGGGATGGACGTCAACGGCCACTTCATCCTTGACCAGAACAAGCTGCTTTATAACTCCTATAATTTTGCAAAATGCGACCGTACCCGCTTCCAGGCCAACGCCAGCTACACCCACTATGTTGAGAATTTTATCAGTGGAGACCATGACTTCAAATTCGGCGTAGAAGCCGAGCGCTCCTTTGCCAGGAACCGCTTCGGCTATACTGGCGAAAATCACACCTATTATATTGACTACGCGGTCGGAGAGCCTTATCTCGCTTATCAATACGAAGGCTATGACTGGAACAGCTACTACACGAGGCTCGAAGCCTTTGTCCAGGACTCCTGGCAGGTCACACCGCGCCTTAACATCAACGCGGGGCTCCGGTTCAGCCAGAACTGGGGATCGGTCAAGGGCGTCGATGGCACTGTCTATAAAACGAACCGGCTGGCGCCGCGGATCGGGATAACCTATGACCTTTTCGGTGATAAAACCACAATCCTGAAAGGCCACTACGGACAATTCACCGAGGCCATGCTCACCTCCTACTTCGACCGGCTGAATCCCGCCTCCGCGACCAGCGAATCTGTTTCGTATATCTGGGATGGCGAACAATATGTTGAATTCGACCGCACTGTGCCCGAGAATCTCTACACGCTAGCGAAAGACGTCAGACACCCGTATATGAACCAGTTCACGCTCGGAATCGAAAGAGAGCTGTTCAAAGATGCCTCGCTAGGCGTGACATTCATTTATAGAGAATGGAAAAATATTATCGGCAAGTACGACCTCAAAGCCGACTACGAGCCTTACGATGTTTACGTTCCGGAATTGAACGAAAATTACACCATCTATCAAAGAACAGTAGACACCATGGGCACCTATCAATATGTCCTGGACAACATCGAGAAGGGACAGCCCTGGGTTCTAGACAATCCCTACAGGAAATATTGGGGCATCGAGTTTCTCTTCAACAAGCGCTTCTCCAACAAGTGGCAGATGCTTCTCTCTTACGTGTATTCCCGAGCCACCGGGACCATTGATAACGGCTTCGCCGATGATGTCGGTTACAGCGACCGGGACTATCTCAGCACAGCCGATCCCAATTTCTGGATCAACGCAGATGGTCATTCGACCAACGATCCCACGCACATGCTCAAAGTCCAGGGGACATATGTTTTGCCGTGGAACATCAACTTCAACGCCTATTTTCGGGCGATCCAGGGCAATGCCTGGACAATGCGGTACAGGACAGAACCGCTCAATCAAGGAAGAGTGACCTTTTTCGTCGAGCCGCGCGGATCATACCACTACCCGGTCATGGCCGTCCTTGACATCCGCCTGGAAAAGGTATTCACGCTAGCAAAAAAGTACAGCCTCGGCGTGATTTTCGATGTCTTCAACGTTTTTAATGCTGATACGATCAGGAGTTGGGGCACAAGAATGGGCTACGACTGGCTCGTTGACAACTATCCCTCCACCATGGGGCATGAGCTCTATCGAATCGCAGACCCGCGGCAGGCCAGACTTGGCATCCGGTTGATGTTCTAAGAATCGCGGAAAGGGGACGGTAAAGCCCAATACCGTCCCCTTTTTTGCCTTAATTTAATCAGCCTTTCCGGCAAGAGAACGGATCAAGCCGAGGTCGAGTTCGCCCTTTGCGCCCCAGCCGCGCATGCCTGAAGGGATCGCGGGCCGAAAACTCTCGTAAAGGGAAAACGCCTTGAACGCGAGCTCTTTGGGGTTGAAAGCCGCGGCCAGAGCTTTCATCGCCTCCTTGACGTCGTGTAGCATCGTCCCGAACTTTTCTTCGAGATACCGGTCCACGCCATCCGGCTCAATCGGCCGGTCCTTGACGACGGCCCGGATGCCGTGCTCGGTAGTCTTCGCAGGGACCGGACGGCCAAGAAGTTCAACCCAGAACTCCTCGCCCAAGCGGGCCTTCTTGACTGGAACTCCTTCCATGCGTTCGGCTGGCTTATAAATACCAAGGCTTCGGCCCTTCGACTGGGCGTTCAGTCCGGCCAAGGCCTTGCCCAGGGAGAGTGCTGCCTCCCGATCAAACCCGAAGCGTTCGGCGACAACACTGGCCCAGAGGGTCAGAACCGGGGCCCGATTCACCATAACAATTTTGCGATTCATTCTCATCCCTTCGTATGGAGCGAGCCAACGATATCTCTGTCAGCCCTTGATGTCAATAATTATCGTATTGACACACCTTCCCGGCCAGTATATAAACCGTTTGAATCTTCAGCCAAAAAAACAACAGGAGAAATGAAAAATGAAAATGCGACCAAGCCATCATTTGATTCTGACATTCGCCTCGTTCTTTCTGCTGGCAACCGGGCTCGTTCGGGGCCAGGTCATGGAGAATAAGGCCGGGGGCGCAGAAGCCCTGCGTGCGGGCAAGAATTTTATAGCCACGCCTGTTTATTCCGAAGCCGAGGACCAGAGCATTCTGGCCCTGTTCGAGGGGCTTCGGGTGGCTGATGTGACGGACGGGATGGACGCGGTGGGGCTCCAGAACGTCGGGCTCATGGACCCGGAGATTCATGCTCTCTGGCGGGACACGGAGCATTTCACTCACCGATTCGTGGGAATTGCCGTCACCGCCAGGTATGTCCCCACCCAGAACCCGCCAGCCGGAGCCATGGCTATCGAAGCTTATGACAAGTGGGCCTCGAGCTGGTATGAGCAACGCTCGGCCGAGCTTTTTATGGCGTTAATCCGCAGGGGTACTGCGATCGTAATCGAGGACGCACCTCGCGCGGATGTCGGGTCGATCGGCTCCTACAACAGCCTCGAATGGAAGGGCCTGGGCTGTGTCGGCGTCGTCACTAGCGCCACAGCCAGGGATACAGACGAGGTTACAGCCGAGCGTGTTCCCCTCTATCTCAAGAAGGCCGGACGCGGTATCCGGCCCGGCCGCAACGAGCTTGAATCCGTCAACCGGCCCATTGTCTGCGGCGGCGTCCTGGTAATTCCTGGAGACATCATCGTCGCCGACGGAGACGGCGTCGTTGTTGTGCCGCGTCAAAAAGCAGAAGCGGTGGCCAGATACGCCAGGAAAATCATGGAAAACGACAAGGCCGGACGGAGAGAACTCTACAAAAAAGTCGGCCTCAAGGAAGACGATTCAGTAAAAAACTAATAGAACTTTCTTAAGTCCATGCCGGAATATAGGCCTGCGACTTCGTCGCCATAGCCGTTGAATAGCAGTGTTTTTCGCCTGCGGTCCTCCCCGATGCGCCGCTCGGTAGCCTGGCTCCAGCGCGGATGGCTGACGTCGGGGTTCACGTTGGCATAGAAGCCATATTCAGCCGGGTTCTGCCTGTTCCAGGATGTCCTGGGCATCTTTTCAACGAACCGGATCCGGACGATGGACTTGATGCTTTTAAAACCGTATTTCCAGGGAATGACAAGCCGAAGCGGCGCGCCGTTTTGATTGGGAAGAATTTCTCCATACATGCCGACCGCGATAAACGCCAAGGGATGCATGGCTTCGTCCATCCTGAGGCCCTCCACATAGGGCCAGTCCAGGATGCGCGACTTCTGTCCCGGCATTTGCTCGGGGTCGTAGAGAGTTGTGAATTCCACAAAAGCGGCCTTCGACGTGGGCTCGCATTTCGTGATCAATCCTGCGAGAGGAAAACCGACCCAGGGGATGACCATGGACCAGGCCTCGACACAGCGCCAGCGGTAGATGCGTTCTTCGAGCGGGAACATGCGGATAATTTCGTCAACGTCGATGGTTTGCGGCTTGGCCACAAGCCCCTCAACCGTCACAGTCCAGGGCCGCGTTCGGAAGTTGCGGCTGAGCTCTTTCACTTCCCGCTTGCCCGTGGAAAATTCATAGAAGTTTGTGAACCCGGCCGCATCTTCAAACGGGGTTACTTTTTCTGCGACCGTGAACTCTCCTTTCTTGGCAATCTCAAGCTTTTTCTCGAGTTGAGAAGGGTTGGGACCAAACGGTTTTGGGTTGAGAAACCCAGCGCTGGCCAGCGCGGCTGAACGGGCGATAAAGTCACGGCGGCTCAAATAGAGCTTTTTCGGAGTAATCTCTGATGATTTGGTCATTTATTCGTTCTCTTTGCCGGCCCTTCTGATGTTCGCCCAGGGGTCGTAGAGAGTCACGGTGCGGTTAAAGACTAGGTTCTCCGGCGAGGAATCCTTCGTATCAACACAGAAATACCCAAGTCTCTCGAACTGGAAGCGGCTCCCAGGCGAAGCGTACTTCAGGCTCGGCTCCACCTTGCAGTCCTTGAGGACCTGGAGCGAATTCGGGTTTAAGTTAGATTTCCAATCTGCCCCCTCTTCCACTTCGCCGGCATCCCGCTTGGTGAAGAGCGTTTCATAAAGCCGCACCTCAGAATCGCAAGCCCGTTCCGCAGACACCCAGTGGAGGGTGGCTTTAACTCGCCTGCCGTCCGGCGCATCGCCGCCGCGCGTTGCAGGATCATACTCGCAATGGAGCTCGATGATCTCGCCCGTTTTCGGGTCCTTGACCATACCAACGCACTTGACAAAGTAGGCGTAGCGGAGGCGCACCTCGCGGCCGGGAGCAAGGCGGTAGAATTTTTTCGGAGGAGTCTCCATGAAATCGTCCTGCTCGATGTACAGGACGCGAGAAAACGGGACTTTCCTTGTGCCCATGGATGGGTCTTCCGGGTTGTTGATGGCGTCGAGCTCCTCGACCCGGCCTTCCGGGTAGTTGACGAGCACGACTTTAAGTGGACGGAGGACCGCCATAACCCGCGGCGCCCGCTTGTTCAGGTCCTCGCGAACACAATCCTCGAGCAGGGCCAAATCTACGATGCTATTCGCCTTGGCCACGCCGATGAGCTCGCAGAAATTCCGGATAGCCTCTGGCGTATAGCCGCGCCGCCTCAACCCGGAGATCGTGGGCATGCGCGGGTCGTCCCAGCCGCTGACGCGGCCTTCCTTGACGAGCTCAAGGAGCTTCCGCTTGCTCAGGACCGTGTGGCTGACGCTCAGCCGGGCAAATTCAATCTGCTGAGGATGATGGATGCTGAGCTGGTCGAGCAGCCAATTATAAAGCGGCCGGTGCACTTCGAATTCAAGGGTGCAAATGGAATGGGTGATCCCCTCGATGGAATCGGACTGGCCGTGAGCCCAGTCATAGGTGGCATAGATGCACCACTTATCTCCAGCCCTGTAATGATGCTCCCGCCGGATTCGGTAAAGCACAGGGTCGCGCATCAATAGGTTCGGATGGGACATGTCGATTTTAGCCCGGAGCGTGCGGGAGCCGTCGGGGAATTCGCCGTTTCTCATCCTTCGGAAAAGGTCTATGTTCTCTTCTACAGAACGGTTCCGATACGGGCTCACCCTGCCCGGCGCGGTCAGCGTGCCGCGGTAGTCGCTGATCTCTTCAGCGTTCAGGTCGCAGACGTAAGCTTTCCCTTTTTTGATCAGGTCAACGGCATACTCGTAAAGCTTTTCAAAATAATCCGAGGCATAAAATTCCCTGTCGCCCCAGTCGAACCCAAGCCACCTCACGTCCTCCTTGATCGATTCGACGTAGGCCGCCTCCTCGGTCTCCGGGTTGGTGTCATCAAAGCGCAGGTTGCAAAGCCCGTTGTAATCGGCGGCCAGCCCGAAATTCAGGCAGATGGACTTGGCGTGGCCGATATGCAGAAATCCGTTCGGCTCGGGCGGAAAGCGGGTATGGACTCTCCCGCCGTTTTTCCCATTCCGGATGTCCTCTTCGATGATTTCCCTGATGAAATTCTTTTTGGGTTCCTGCGCGCTCATGAAGTGATGCCTCTTAAACGAATCAGGACTTTTTGTTTTCCGAGAAGCTCCATCATCTCGAAAAGCCCGGCGCCCGACGTCTTCCCGCTGATGGCCAGGCGGGCCGGATGAATCAAGCTGGCCGCCTTGAGGTGCCTCTCGTCGGCAAGCTCGCGGAAAACCGATTCGATATTCGTGCTCATGAATTCCTCGAGCTTTTCTAGACGGTCGGCGACTGTCCTGATGTTTTCAATGTTTTCTGGCTTGTCCAGGTATTTTTTCTTCCCTTCCTCCTCGACGGCAAAATCATCCCGGAAAAAGCAATCCGTCATGGCCACAAACTCCCGCAGGGTTTTCAGCCGGATCTTGTAGAGATCTATGAGCTTGAGGAGGAATTCGTCGGTCACCCCAGAGAGGTTGACCTTGGCGGCCTGGAGCTGATCCTTGATGAGCGGCAAGAGGTCAGCCGCACCTTTTTTCATGATGTGCGCGGCGTTTATCCAGCGGAGCTTCTGGATGTCGAACTTGGCCTGAACATCGCTCATGGCGGAAATATCAAACAATTTCACCGCCTCATCTGGAGTGAGGATCTCATGCTCCTCACCTGGGAACCAGCCCAGAAGAATCAGGTAGTTCATCAGGGCTTCGGGGAGGAACCCGTCTTTCCGGTATTCTTCGACCGCGACTCCCCCGTGTCTTTTGGAGAGCTTGGCTCCGTCGGGGCCTAAGATCAGAGGCATGTGCCCGAATTGGGGTGGGGTGAGGCCGAAAGCTTCGTAGAAGAGGACCTGCTTGGGCGTGTTGGAGATGTGGTCGTCTCCCCTCAAAATATGGGTGATCCCGAGCTCCGCATCATCAATCATGCAGGCGAAATTATAGGACGGGGAGCCGTCCGACTTGATCATGACCTGGTCCTTGATCTCGTCCGTATGGAAAGTGATGGTGCCGTGGATCAAATCCCGGACTTCGATGGTGCGGCCTTTCTCCATCCGGTAAATGACGGCCTCGCCATCTTTATAAGCCTTGCCCGCGGCGAGCAGTTCCTCCGCTTTCTGCCTGTAGAGATCAAACCGCTTGCTCTGGAAGATGGGCTCTCCATCCCAGTCCATTCCCAGCCAGCGCATATCCCGGAGAATCTCGTCAAGAAACCTGACATCAGACCTGGCCATGTCCGTGTCCTCGATCCGGAGCAAGAACTTGCCCCGGTTGTGCCGGGCATAGAGCCAGTTAAAAAGCGCGGTCCTGGCGCTTCCCAAGTGCAAATACCCGGTTGGACTCGGCGCGAACCTTACAGTGACCATCCTCGGCTCACTTGTTACCGCATTAAAATATCACAGGCCTGCGGACGGGTCAAACAGCGGAAAAAGGTTTGCGGATGAAAAAGAGGAAAATTTTTTCGAGGCTGGGCGTTTCAGGAGTGCCAAGTATATTTTCTCTTAAATAATCAGGCAGAAAGCACAGCCGTCTTTTTTCTATGAGCATGACGACCGCGTTGTCTTCTTCTCGGAACCAGGCCGACTGGGCGCGGAACTTGTCTTTATCCTGAAGCGGCTTCGACAGCCGGAAAAAAGCGTAATCATTTTGGATACGGTTCAAATCTTCCTGGACGATGATATTTCCGCGGTTGATGATGATGAATTCGTCGCAAATTTTCTCAACCTCGGATACAAGATGAGAGCTCAGGAAAACGGTCGCCCCTTCCCTCTTTAGCTCCAAAAACAGCTCGCGGGCGCTTTTTATCGAAGGGGGGTCAAGGGAGGTGAACGGCTCATCGACAATAAGGAGTTCCGGGAAGAGCAGCAGGTTTTGAAGGTAGGCAAATTTCTTCTGGTTGCCCAAAGAACAAGTCTGGACTTTCCGGCCGAGGAGGCCCGGGTCGAAGGATATTTTATCGCTCAAGCGCGCAATAAGGCCGGGCCAATCCAGCCTTCCGATCCCGTTCATCCGGGCTGTTGCGGCGAGAATATCCATCCCTTTTAGCCAGCTGAAAAACACCGGCCGCTCGGGAATGTAGCCAACCCGGGCGGAGTTCATCTCTACGCTGCCTGAATCCGGACGCAGGAATCCCAGGATCAGCTTGAGAGTCGTGGTTTTCCCGGCACCGTTTTCCCCCAGGAATGCGGTGACCTTGTTCTTGGGCAAGGAAAAAGCGGCATTCCTGACGGCTTCCACCCGGCCGAATTTTTTGGAGAGGTTCCGCGCCCTAACCGCAAAATCACTCATTTTCTCTCCAGCTCGAGGCTTCTAATCCTGGCCCTCTGAAAAATCATGAAGAAAACGCCAAGCATACCGATCCCGAGCCCGTAAACAATGAATCTTTCCGCCACGACAACTTGCGGGAAGATGAGAGCTAAAACCAGGAACTTAACTTTCGACAGGAGGTCGGGAAAAGCCCCTCCATCGAGCGCGTCCAGGAACCCTGATTCTTGCCTCGCTGAGAGAAGCAGGCCGACAAAAAGGAAGACCTGTCCCAGGATGACGACGAGCACGTTGGAGCCGCCCTTCAAGGAAAAGCTCAGCAGCCCGCCCAGGGAAAGATAATAAATTCCGGCCACGATTCCAGCGAGAAACTGCAAAAGATACACGGCCGCGAATTGATTTGTGGCAAGCCCGAAGACAGCAAAGAAGAGTAATATGATACTGGAACAAGAAATTGCCGTAAGGGCCAGAAAATAGCCTTTCGCCGCCAGGTAGCTCCTGAAATTCCCGTCGAGAAAAAGAACATTTTCGAGGCAGCCGGAATCGACCTCATCCTTGACCATGTCCTGGGAGAGAAAAAGGAAAAGATACGGGAAAAAATAAAGGAACGCTTTGAAAGAGACCGAGAACGAGTCCCTCTGCCAAATATAACCGAGGAGGATCACAAAACCCAAAAAAAGAAAAACGTTAACCCTCGCCGCGACAACTTTTTTCGCGGTGATAAAGAAGGCTATTTTGAGGCGATCTCGAGAAGACATTTTTTGACTTTCTCTCTCCTGGCCAAAAACTCTTCATAACCGTTGTCCTGGTAGACGACGGCATCGTTTTTCAATATGACAACCTCCGGCTCGAGCTTGACCTTGAACCTGCGGTAAAGTTCCTTTCGCCGGTCGCAGACAACCGGACAATTCAGGGAGTACTTGTCCAGGAACTCCTCAAGCTCGGCGAGAGGGTTTTTTGTAACCCCTATAAATTCTATGGGAATACTATTTTTTTCGACGAAATACTCCAGCTCGATCAGGTCTTCCCAGCAGACGTGGCAATCCAGGGAAAAGAACACAAGGAGGAGCGGGCCATCCGGCCGCTTGACCGCCTCGGCCAGGGAGAAATGAATCCTCCCCTTCTCCCCGCCAAAAACCACGTTTCCGCAGAGGGCGCAGCAATAGCTCATAAGAATAAAGACGCCGCAAAGCATCTTGTTTCTCACTTTTTCACCTCGAAGAAACGAAGCCGCGCTTCGCTGTCCATCCCGTAGATTTTTTCGCCGTCCACGGCAATCCTGGTCAGCTCTAAAGGACAATCGATGAAGGCCTCGATATCCCCGGCTTCGCCGATGACCGCAATCCGTTTTCCCGGCCCGAGGTCTTTCTCGGCCGTGAATTCAGGGATCAGGAGATAGATTTTCCCGCCGGCCGAAGCCGCGTTCCAACAAAAAACCGCCAGCCTCTTTTTCCGGCCTCCCCGGAGCGGTAGGATAATTTGTTTCAAAGGATAACTTTTTCCGACTTTCACCTCTTCGATGACGGCCCCGTTTTCATTCATACGGCGGATGACTCTGTCGTCCGCGCTGCGGATGAAAAAGAATCCTCCCTTTGCCGCTCTCCTGAGGAAGGCGCGATTCCGCATTGTGTCATAAACCGAATCCCCTGAAAAATGGGAATCCACAGCCTCCCAGACGAGACCGCCCTTCGAATCAAAGCAGTGAAGGACTTTTTCCGGGCGCAAAAATCCGGAGGGCAAGCTCCAGAGGATGATTGCCTCGGTGTCGAGCGCCAGGATCCCTTGCGGCCAGAATTGGACCTTGAAACTCCCGAGATAGGCGCCTTTTTTATCCAGGACTTGGACTCTCCGGTTGGCGCCGTCGCTCACAAAAATTTTATCGGCCAGTATGTCCATATCAGAGGGCATCTGGAATTCTCCAGGCCCCTGGCCTTTTTTCCCGAAGGAATATAAAAAAACCCCGGCTTTCGAAAAGACTTTGATTTCCTCCTCCTCGGAATCAAGGATAAACAGGCTTTTCTCGTCATAAATGATGGCACAGGGCCGGGAAAAATAAAGGATATCCGGATTCGCGGCGGCGGGATTAACTTCTCTGGCCGAATAATGAACCGGACGGGTTGTTTTATCAAAGGAAAAGGAAACAGAAGTGAAAACCAGAAATGACAGGACGAGCAGTTGTTTTATTTTCATCACATCCTCAAAAAAATTCAGGGACATGTTCTTGAATTCCTAAATTCGGCATGTGGCCCTAGAATTTTCGCTGCGAATTTTTCTCCCGGCTCTTCTTGAGAGAAAGAGGGGTTCCTCTTCTCCCCTGTTCGGGGCAGAGGAACCCCCTGAGCCCGCAGCGTTCTCAATCAAGCAGCAGACACCTGCCAAAAGCAATGTCGCAAACCGTCAGCAGGATCGTCGTCCTAATAATGCCCTCGTCGCTGGCGAAGGCGCGCGACCTGCAGTACTCCCAGTCGCCATAACAATGGCCCGTGTGGGCAAAAGAAGCCCTGGGAAACCACAAAAAAGCGCCGAGGAAAAAGATGACGGCCAGCATCAAGACAATGGCTCTTTTCATGGGAACCTCCTTTCGCCCGATGTTTAAGCAAATTCTGTGCCAAGACAGAGCCGCCGGGAAGATACTAAGTTACTGATAATTAAGGACTTAAAAACGCGTCAAAACGCAGATATCTGCGCCGCGCTGAGAATGTCACACATTGCGCCCCGGCCCCCCTTTTTCTGCTTTATTTTCAACCGGATACGCGCCGGTTAAAATGTCACAAAGTGTGTCGTTTTTATTCCTTCGCCATCGGGATTTTCAGGTTCTTCTCTCTGGCAAAATTGACCGCTTCTTTATAGCCGGCGTCGGCGTGCCTGGCAACTCCAAGCCCCGGATCGACGGTGAGCACCCGTTCGAGCCTTTTGGCCGTCGAGTCCCTGCCGTCGGCCACGATCACCATGCCAGCGTGGATCGAAAGCCCGATCCCGACTCCTCCACCATGGTGCACCGAAACCCAGGACGCTCCGCTCACCGCGTTGAGCAGCGCGTTGAGAATCGGCCAGTCGGCGATCGCATCCGACCCATCCCTCATGCCTTCGGTCTCGCGGTTGGGAGAAGCCACAGAACCCGTATCCAGATGGTCGCGGCCGATAACAATCGGCGCGCTAATCTTGCCTCTATTGACCAGGTCATTGATGACTGCTCCGAAACGCGCCCGCTCGCCATAGCCCAGCCAGCAGATACGCGCCGGCAGGCCCTGGAATTTGACTTGCTTCTGCGCCTTCTTGATCCACCTTGCGAGAGCCGCGTCTTCCGGAAATTCCTTGAGCACCGCGTCATCTGTGGCGTAAATATCCTCGGGCTTGCCGGACAGGGCGGCCCAGCGAAACGGCCCCTTGCCGTAGCAGAAAAGCGGCCGGATATATTCCTGGACAAACCCGGGGATTTCAAAGGCGTTTTTCACCCCGCCTTTCTGGGCCTGGCCGCGGATGTTGTTCCCGTAGTCAAACGCTCTGGCTCCCCGCTTCTGAAGCTCGAGCATGGCCTTGACGTGGACGGCCATCGAATCATAGGCCCTTTTAATATACTCCTGGGGGTTTTTCTGGCGCAGCTCGAGAGTATCCTCGTAAGGAATCCCGTGAGGAACATAGCCGTTGAGTTCATCGTGAGCGGAGGTCTGGTCGGTCAAGACATCGGGCGTAATCCCGCGCCGGACGAACTCCGGGAGGACGTCCGCGGCATTACCAAGCAGGGCGATGGAAAGAGGCTCGCCTTTTTTCATGGCCGTCTGGGCAAGCTTCAGGGCATCATCGAGGTTTTCGACCATAATATCGACATACTTTGTGTGGAGGCGCCTTTTGATCCTCGCCTTGTCCACTTCGACGACGATGGCGACGCCGTCATTCATGGTCACGGCCAGTGGCTGGGCTCCACCCATCCCGCCGAGCCCGGCTGATAGCGTCAGCCGGCCTTTGAGTGTCCCGTCAAAGTGCCTTTTGGCCACCGCCGCCAGAGTTTCATAGGTGCCCTGGAGAATGCCCTGGGTGCCGATATAAATCCAGCTTCCCGCGGTCATCTGGCCGTACATGGTTAACCCTTTGGCCTCGAGACGCCGGAACTCGTCCCATGTCGCCCATTTTGGGACGATTAGAGCGTTAGCGATCAGGACTCGCGGGGCATCTTCGTGCGTCTTGAAAACGGCCACTGGCTTGCCCGACTGCACGACCAGTGTCTCGTCGTTCTCGAGGGCCTTGAGGCTCTCTACGATGGCCCAGAAACATTCCCAGTTGCGGGCGGCTTTCCCCGTTCCTCCGTAGACAATAAGCTCTTGTGGCTTCTCCCCCACCTCCGGGTCCAGGTTGTTCATCAGCATGCGCAGGGCCCCTTCCTGGGACCACCCCTTGGTTTGGAGTTCCAAGCCGCGGGGAGCGCGAATCGTCGGCGCCGCTTTAAATTTTTCTTCGGCCATGTTGTCCTCCTGGCGACTTTCCTCCTGAATATAGCACAAGCCCCAAAAATCTCAAAGTAAGGTTGAAAAG
>Ga0129297_10000352_pt1 | contig 21874 bp, 16 predicted proteins | sample I18A1metaG_FD_94708 | JGI IMG/M metagenome (GOLD analysis project Ga0129297, IMG submission 94708) | Lake sediment bacterial and archeal communities from Gulf of Boni, Indonesia to study Microbial Dark Matter (Phase II) - ​I18A1 metaG | ecosystem: Environmental > Aquatic > Freshwater > Lake >... | reverse complement strand
CGATGTATGTGATCGACGAATCGCCTGCGGAAGACTGGACCAGGCTGGATTCAACAGGCTCCCATGCAACGACGATTACGACGTCCGGGAACGGGGTAGATCTCGTGATCGGCCCCATCGGCGGTTATTATTATTATTATTTTCTCAGGTATTCGGCCCGGTGACTCCGGCCGCTCCCGGGACGGCGTAAGCGGGGCGGATTAAAAACCAAAGGCAGCGGTCCGCGGGAGGCCCCGGAAATCATGGGTCCGATGAGAGACCCGGAGGAGGGACGCCGCGACGCGGGAGCCGTCAATCCGGAACACGGCACAGGGGGAGACATGAAATTAAAATCCTTTCTCTTTATGAGCGACCAGGACCGCAGTTATTTCGTAAAGGAAGAATTCGATGAATATTTCTTTGAGAAATCGATAACCATCATCAGAATATCGATTATTCTGGGACTCATTATTTATTTGAGCTCCCTTGTCAGCGATGAATACATGCTCGTCGAATCAAAATCGCTGATATTCTTCTTTAGAACCATCATTCCTCCTTTCCATTTTGTGTGCTTCCTTTTAACCTACACGAAATTTTTCAAGCGCCACAGTCAGTTGGTACTATTCATTGAGTATTGCTTTTTCTGCAATCTGGGAATGGTAATGGTCAACTTTGGCGCCGCGCCCGGTGAGCTTGGATATTACTATTACCGATTTGGCAGCTTGCTCTACATCATTTACGTAATCGTCATGGCGCGACTCAGGGTAAAGCTGGCAATAATCGCAACGGTACTCCATATCATAGCCATCGAATGCATTACGGTTTACAGATGCTATCCATTCAACGATCATAATGACATCGCAATCAGCTTTCATATAAGCATGCTTATAGTCTCGCTGTTTTTGCAGACGGTATTCTTCGCCGTCCTGCTGGAGAACTACCTCATTAAGGATTACATTAACCAGAAAAAGCTCAAGGAGCTCGACAATCTGAAAAGCCAGTTCTTCGCCAACATCTCCCACGAGCTGCGCACGCCCCTGACCCTGATGCTCTCGCCGGTGAAGGAGGCCCTGAAGGAGTCGCCGCTAGACAAAAGCGACCTCGAGATGATCGAGCGGAACGGTTCGAACCTGCTCTCGCTCATAAACGACCTGCTCGACGTCTCACGCATAACGGCAGGTCGCATGAAGCTCCGTGCGGTGCGCACGGACATGGGCGCGCTGCTCAGGCGCTGCTGCGCCGAGGTGGAATCCGCGGCGAAGCTGAAGGGCATCTCGCTCACCTGCGCGCTGCCCGAAAGGCCCGTGGAACTCTACGTGGACAATAGAATCATGCAGGTGCTCTCCAACCTGTTCTCCAATTCCTTCAAGTTCACGGAGCCGGGGGGCGGAATCGGCATCGCGATGTCGACCGACGACCTGGGCGCGGTCATCACGTTCGGCGACACGGGCTGCGGGATTCCCGCCGACAAGCTCGGCGCCGTATTCGACAGGTTCACCCAGGCGGACACCAGCTCCACGCGGAGGTACGAGGGCACGGGAATAGGTCTATCCATCGTCAGGGAGCTGGTCGAGCTTCACGGCGGGTCCGTGTCCGTGGAGAGCAGGTATGCGGGCGACTTCCCGGAGGATCACGGCACCGTGTTCACCGTCCGTATCCCGCGAGGAAAGGAGCACTTCAGGAGCAGGGCCGACGTCGAGATACTGGAGGAAGACGACGCGAGGTTCGCTCCCGGCGCAGGCGTTTCCATGCCGCACGTGCGGGGATTGACGGTTGAAGCCGATCGGCCGGCTCCTCCGGAGTCCTTCAACGGGGAGAAGCCCAGCCTGCTCGTGGTCGAGGACAACGCGGACATGCGGAGCATGCTCCACGGGATGCTCGCGGGCATGTACAACGTGTTCACCGCGGCGAACGGATTCGAGGCGCTCGGCCTGCTGGACGGGAACGCCAACATCGACCTCGTGCTTTCCGACATCATGATGCCGGGAATGGACGGACACGAGCTCCTCGAGCGCATCAGGTCGGACTCGCGGCTCGAGGGACTCCCCGTGGTTTTTCTCACCGCAAGGGCCGATCAGGCCATGAAGATCGAGGGCCTCGACCTGGGGGCCATCGATTACGTAACCAAGCCCTTCAGCGCGGACGAGCTCATGCTGCGCATACGCAACCAGATGACGCTGAAGATCATGCGGAACAGGCTCGTCGAGGCGAATAAGCGCCTGTACGCCCAGTTGCGGGCAGGGTCGGGCGGTGACGGCACGACGGTCACCAGCACTACCGAACGAAAGCTCGAACGGGTGATGGAATTCATTAAAGAAAATTTCACGTTCAACATCTCGCGCGAGGGGCTCGCCGCCGCCGTCGACATGAGCCCCGACCACCTGAGCAGGAGCTTCGGGAAGTACACGGGCAGGCGCATCGACGCCTACATCAACGAGTTGAGGATCGAGGAGGCGAAGCGCCAGCTCGCCGCGACCGACAAGACCGTAATCCGCATCGCCTTCGATACGGGTTTCGAGACCATACGCTCGTTCAACAGGGTATTCAGCGAGGCGGAAGGGATGAGCCCCACGAAGTACAGGGAGGAGTGCCGGGCGCAGGGCGGGTTCGTGCCCGCTCCGGCCGTGTCGTGAGGACGCCGAACGGCGGTACGCACGGCCGGTCGCAGCTGCGGTAACGTTACCTCCAGGACCGGGAAGAAAACTCACATCACACGATAAGACTCCCCTGCGATCTTGCAGGGGCGGGATCGGCATACTCATCAATGTTGAATATTTCCCATGGACATTTTCTGTTCGGACAGCGGATTACTAGACGGGAAATGCGTATTCATGTATTTTCCAAAAAATAGAAAAAGAAACAGAACGTGCAGCTTTAAAGCGTCAAGCGGATTGAAATAGAGCGTTGTTACATTGTTACAGTGAATTAAAATATTAGACGTTCAAGAGAGTGCGCCCATGAGAAAAACAGCATTCATTCTTGCCTCCTTCTTTCTGCTGGCGTCCCCCGTTCTCGCAGTCGAAAAGATGCAGATAGCAGTCCTGGATCTCCAGCCCAAGGGGACCTCGGCGATCGTGGCGGGGGCGATCAGCGATATCGTGCGGTCCGAGATGGTGAAGACCGGCTACTTCACCGTGGTGGAGCGGGGACAGATGGACGCGATATTGAAGGAGCAGGGTTTCCAGCTCACCGGCTGCACCGACCAGGCGTGCGCCGTCCAGTTGGGCAAGGTGCTTTCGGCCAAGAAGATCCTCATAGGGGAGATCAACAGGGTGGGAGCTCCCTACCTCATCACGGTGCGGATCGTGGACGTGGAGAAGGCGACGGCGGAGTTCGCGGCCGACGAGCGGGCGGAGAGCGAGGACGTGCTGGATAAGGCGGGAGTGAGTCTGACCAGGAAGCTCGTCGCGAGCATATATGAGGAAAACAAGGATTATTTTACACCCCCCATCACGAGGTCGAGCTATTACATGCGGTCCATCGTGCCGGGATGGGGGCAGTTTTATGCGGACAGGGATACGAAAGGCTATCTCTTCCTGGGAGGGTTCCTGCTGGCGGCGGGTTTTTCAGCCTATAGCTACATGGATTACTCAAAAGCTGCGGATGATTACAAGTCGGTCAAGCGCGGATCCGCGCAGAGCGAGTTCGACTCCAAGTACGACGCCAAGGTGAAGGCGGCGAACATGTTTACGATTGCGGCGGGGATAACGGCGGGACTCTACTTGTTCCACTGGATGGATGTGCTGTTTTTCTCAAAGCCGGATTTTGTGAAGAATACGGCGATGAATGATAAGTGGGAAGGATATTTCCGTTTCGACACGGCTTATCTGCCGGGAAATTTGCGTGAGCGGATCGTGTACGGAAGCCTTGTCGCGAATTTTTAATCGATTCATACGAAGGCGCCAGATTCACAAGTCTAACAGATGAGAATGGGACCGGGAAAACTGCACAAGGGAATATTCGGGGGGATTATATGAGACAGGTAATACCTAAGGTATTAGTAGTTCTGACCGCTGTTTTTTGCATGAGTATCAGCGGGTGCTGGGTTGTCGATACCGCGAGAAACAATCCGAACGATCCTAAGAGCGGCAATTTCAATGAGCCCCCGGAAGGGACCTTCATTATCGGAAACGGTATAGCGACCAATAATCTTACAACCCTATTGAAAATTAATGTCAGCGGCGCAGTGAAGATGAGGTTCTGGAATATCACCGGGGGCAGTTACGCCGACATAGCTTGGGAACCATATGCAGATGAACGAAATTGGACCCTCGATACCTACGGTGCATCGAGCAAGGGCGTTAGAGGACAATTCCAGGACTTGGACGGGCTGGTCCTTGAATATGAAGCTTCAATTGCCTATGATCTGCAGAACCCCATTGGGACGCTCGAGATAAACAATGATGATGTGGATACGAGCAGCAGGGATGTTGAATTATCGCTCTCGATTACGGATAATACTCGCCTGGATAAAATGGGGTTTTCGAACGATGGGACCACATGGAGCGATTGGGAAAATTACAGCAGCACGAAAAACTGGGTCCTGTCCATCAATGACGGCACAAAAACCGTGTACGGGAGGTTTTCTGACATTGCGGGCAATGTGTATACGGTTACGGATACCATAGTGCTCGATACCAGCGCGCCTTCGGGAACGATCGAAATTTACAATCAGCTTGGAAGGACTGAATCCACGAGTAGCACCACGGTGGATATTCATATCAATGTTCCCGATGCCGTCTCGATGCGATTCAGCAACGACAATGCGACCTGGAGCATCTGGGAAACCTACGGCACATTGAAGACCTCATGGAGCCTTTCTTCCGGAACGGGAACCAAGACCGTGTATGCCGAATTCCTCGATGCTGCGAGCAATCCCTATACCACCTCGGATTCGATAGTCTACGAGACGACCCCGCCGACGGGTTCATTTACCATTAACAGCGGTGCCGCAAGCACGACGGTGCTCGCCGTTACCCTGAACAACTCCGTCACGGATGCGATAGAAATGCGGTTCAGCGATGATGGAAGCGACTGGAGCGAATGGGAGGCATATGCCTCGACAAAGGCATGGACCCTGCCCGATGCGGACGGTTCAGCGACCGTGTATGGCCAGTTCCGCGACGTCTCCGGTAACATTTTACAGATCAACGACTCGATCACAGCGCAGATACCGCCCGACCTTCAGCTTTTGAACGCAAGGGAGAGCTGCACGATGAATTCCGGATTCCTGACAGGTACGGCAAGCGATTCCTCTGGCATTTCATCCGTGCAGGTTTCGGTTGACGGCGGGGGGTATTCTTCGGCAACAGGCACTACGAGCTGGAAATTCAAGCTCCCATCCGGCGCCAGCACCTGGAAGAAGGGGACCTCGCATACGGTAGCGGTTCGCGCGAGCGATACCTGCGGCTATCAGACTACGAAAACCGTTCACATTAAGAAGGGAACCAACGAGGATATCAACGGCGACGGCTATGCGGATGTTATCATTGGAGGGTATTCATACCACGCCCAGGGATCGGTGAATATTTATTATTCTACGGGATCGTCCGGAATTCCTTCGTCTGCCGTTCCGTCGACGATCACCGGCGAGTCGTCAAGCGAATTCGGGACTAATGTAGCGTTGGGCGATATTAACGGAGACGGTTACGCCGATGCGGTGGTGGGAGCGACCTATTATTCCACCAGTTCAGGCCGTGTCTACATTTTCCACTCTTCGGGCTCGTCGGGTATTACTATAACATCGGCGGCATCCGCATCCAGCATCATCACCGGTGACCTGACGAGTGAATTCGGGACTTCCATCGCAACTGGCGACATCAACGGCGACGGATACGCCGACCTGATCGTATGCGCCCCCGTCTTGAGTTCCGGGATAACGTATGTGTTTCACTCATCGGGATCGTCAGGGATAACCATCACTACATATGCCTCGGCTTCATCGAAGATCACGGGCTGCAGAACCTATGTCGCTGCCGGAGATATCAATGGGGACGGATACGAGGATGTGATCGTTGGCAACAAGGGCTCCCTAGGAAGTTATGCTGGTTCCGTCATGATTTTTCACTCCGCGGGGAGCTCCGGTGTGACGATCACGACTGGAGCGTCGGCAACCAAAACAATCACCGGAACGCTAGATTACTATTTTGGCCGCGCCGTCGCAACCGGCGACATCAACGGTGACGGCTATGCCGACCTGATCGTAGGCGCATATTATTGTTCTCCTGACGCGTATTATAATGGACTGGGCAAGGCGTATATCTTCCATTCGACCGGGTCGTCCGGCATTACGGTTACATTATCAAGTTCGGCCACTACGACTATTGCCGGTACAAGCCATTTGAATTTTGGATTCTCGGTCGCATCCGGGGACGTAAACAGCGACGGCTACGCCGACGTCATCGTTGGAACTGGAACAAGTGATGGGAAGGGAATTTACATCTATAATTCCACGGGATCATCAGGGGTAACTGCAACCAGCGATTCGGCGGCGACGACGCATATCTCCACGAGCACATCTAACCAGCCCGGATACTCTCTCGCCATGGGCGATATTAATGGCGACGGTTATACGGATCTTATCAGCGGATCGCCCGGATACAATACCTGCTGTATTTTCCATTCGTCCGGATCATCCGGGATCACGATCACTTCCGCCGCCTCGGCTTCATCGATTCTGACGGCGGCCTCGGGGAGCATGGGGTGGTCGGTCGCGATCAATGGGACGGAGAATGGAAACAGGGATCTCGCGGCGCTTGTTTTCCTGGGCAATTGCATTTTGCCGGTTCGTGTCCGGCGCGGGCGCGATGAAAATGCCTCATCATTGCAGATTGAAGGCGCGGATTGAAGCGGAAGCGCAGTGCTGCGTATCTGCAATCTGCTTCAATCTGGATGCCGAATCGAGCAAGTTATAGTTTTCTATCTAAAGGGCGGATTACCAGACGGGAAACGCTGCCTCGTACAGCGTACGTGTTGAGCGTGAAGAAAGGCATGCCCAATCCGAATGCCGAATGGATATTTGCCGGTCCTGTCGCGCGGCTTTGGGATATTGAACCGAATGCATCGCGTGCCTCTGAAAAGCCATCCATGGTTTGGATTATTCGAGAGGGGAAGCGGCATTAGCAAATAGAAGGGATCTATGGAGGAAAAATGAAAAGAGCATACATTTTCGCGGCGGCGGTTTACCTGGGCGGCCTTGTTCTCATGTCAGGGGACCAACCGGTCTCCAGCGAGGCCGTCCGTTTCCTCATCAACGGCAACGGCACCATCACCGACCTGAAAACCAAATTGGTATGGGAGCAGATGCCGTCGCAGAAGGTGATGAAATGGGAGGAGGCGAAGCAGTATGCCGGGAGTCTATGGCTGGCGGGCGTCAATACCTGGAGGTTGCCGACCATCGATGAGCTGAAGGTTTTATTGGGGGATCAGATATGGTCGGGGAAGGGGCCCAGGAACGGCCAGCCATTTAAATGGCTCAACTCGCAGGGTTTCATCAACCTTCTGGAGGATGATTATTACTGGTCCTCAACAGAGGACAAGACCGGAAAGTCGGCGTGGGGAGTGGGGAGCGACGGTTGGGCAGGCTGTGAGGATAAGGGCGGGGGGAGCTATGAGGGGCAGACACACGCTCTGTGCGTGTGCTCGTCCAATTGAGCAGAGTGTAGTTCAGGAGCTCGATAACTTCGCGAGAAGCCAATCAGCCAGCTCCGACATAAAGTAACGCAAAAACCGTGCAGCGCTCGGGAAATATTTATGGGCGGTTTCAGGAACCGCTTTTCAAATTATCTCAATAAAACAATGCGGTTTTAGCTTGAATAGTGAGCTCACAAGGAGCGGCATCAAACGAAGTTATGCTGACCATCCTAACTATCTCGATCAGCAGGCGCGGGAGGTGGTGATGAAGCTGATTGCAATAGTAATAAATTTCGGATTTTCCCGTAAGCTAAAATTTACCAAACTGGAGGTGCTTTCATGAGAAGAATCGCTTTTTTCACGATCATCCTCACATTGTTCTTACTTGGGCCGGTGTTTTCCGATGAAAAAATAAAAATAGCCATCATTGACCTCAAAGCCGAAGGAATTTCCGAAACGACGGCGCGGACTGCGTCCGAGATGATCCGCACCGAACTGGTGAACACCGGCTTTTATGACATCGTGGAACGTGCGCAGATGAATCAGATCCTGCAGGAGCAGGGTTTTCAGCAGACGGGATGCACCGATCAGGATTGCGCCGTGAAATTGGGACGACTCATTTCCGCACACAAGATAATGATCGGCACGATCGGATACCTCGGCGGGGTCATTGTACTGAACGTCAGAATCGTGGATGTGGAAAAGGGGCTTGCAGAGTATGCCGCAATGGCAAAGGCGCTGTCGGAAGCCTCGCTGGATGAAACGGCGGGAGACGTGGTGAGCGACCTTGCCGAAAAGATCTCCCATAAACGCTGGAAAAGCCAATCGAGGAAGGGGGCAGTATCGTCAGAGGTGTACCGTACGTCGACCGTCAACGGCTATTCGGCGCTCATGCCGACTTACCTGACTCCGCTGGGGAAATTCAGCGAGATTCTGAAGCCGGGATACGGTTTGCTGTTCGGCTCGTATTTCACGGACTACTCTATTGGAATCGAAATCGGCATGTGGCGCTCCGACGGGCAAAAGGATGTGGCGGAATCGGCTCTTTTCTCGTCATGGTGCCCGGTATTTATTTATCCTATCGCGATTACAGACTGGCTTTCCTTTACGCCGCTCGCCTCGATCGGAGTTACCATGTACAGCGTCGATTTCAAAGACGATGACGTTGCGCTCAAACACGGTTCGCTCGTCTTTGAACCGCTGATTATGGCCGGTGTGTCGCTTGACGCGTGGCTGGCGCACAAATACGGACTCAATTGCGGTGCGCGCTACGGCATGATATATGAGACCGGCGGCCCTATGCACTTTATGCAGTTCACCGCGGGATTTTCATACAAGTACTAACATGCATCTTAACCAGGAGGAAGCAGTGTTATGAAAAGGTGGAATTATCTTTTTCTCTTTCTCGCGTTCGCTCTTCTTATGACGCCCGTTTCGTGTTTCAATAATTTGAACGAGATTTATGACGATCTCGTGGCGGGAAAACTTCTCCTCCCTTCCCCGCTGGTGCTCTCGAGCAACTATATGCAGATTAATTACGATATATACATCGCGGACAATGACGGTCTCCACAAGCTGACGAACAACACGGACGATGATATTTACCCGGCGAGTTCACCCGACGGATCGAAAATAGCGTTTGTCAGGGACAATTCCACGGCGGGCACTTCGATTCTTGTAATGAATTCGGATGGTTCCGCGCAGACGACCCTGGTCACATCTTCGGCCACGAATGAGTATGGCCAGCTGGCCTGGTCGCCCGACGGGACGAAAATCGCTTTTCATTCAAAAGCAAGCGGCAATTTTAATATTTATGTCATGGATTCAAACGGTACGAATATCACTGCGCTGACCAGCGACGCGGGATCCGACAAGTGTCCCGCCTGGTCGCCTGATGGCTCAAAAATCGCATTCCAGACCAACCGGGACGGCAAATATCAAATTTACGTAATGGCATCGAACGGGAGCGCCCAGACGCGGCTTACCAATAGTGGTTCTGTTGACGAGAATCCCAGTTGGTCTCCCGATGGGACGAAGATCGCATTCGACAGCGATTATCCCGGCAACTATGATATTTATACAATAAATTCCGATGGTTCGGAGCGTACTCAGATTACGACACATAAGGATGACGATACTCGTCCCGTCTGGTCTCCCGAAGGATCGCTTATTGCATTCAATACCGAACGGCACTACGGAACATCGTTGTATGTAATGAAAACGGACGGCTCCTCGCAGAAGATGGTCAAGGGCACCGAGGAAGTATGGGACTATCTGGATTTTTAATGGATGCCATGACGGTTGGAAATAGATCTTTCCAGTGAAATATGCTGATCGATCGAAGCCCTGTTTAAAGCATCGACAACAGGGCTTCATCTGATCGCAGAAAACGGGAAGGATTCCTGTTACTTAAAACAACACCGCCCAGCCCAGCCTTAATCCCCCATAAAAGCCCTTGAGCCTGAATTCCGGGCCGCCCTTCACCTTGTGGTCGCTCATGTCGCGCCCTCCGGACGCGCCCGCGAGGTACCAGCCGGGATCGTAGAACTGGTACATGTATCCCGCCTGGAGCCCCACCATGATGCCGCCGCGGTTGACCAGGCGGAACAGGTATTCCGCCTGGAGGCTCGCGTTCACCAGCGGCCCCCCCGTCGAGATCGTGATCCCGTGCCCGGGATCGGCGAGGGCGCCGTCGAAATCCGGCACCGCGCGCTCCTCGATCCTGAGCGCCGTGCCCCCGGCGCCCAGGCCCATGAGCGGGTAGAGCCTGAATGCGCCCGATGAGACAAGCGCGTAACCGAAGTTGAGCGTGACGAAACCCCCAGCCGCGCTGACCGTGTGCGCGGCGCTCGAACGGGACTTGCCGGAGAAGCCGTATCCCTCGAGACCAAGGACGTATCTGCCCATAACCGCCCGGAGTCCCACACCCGATGCCGGGTGCGCGGGACGCACGCCCGGGTAACTGTTCTCCGCGAGCCTGTCGTTCAGCGCATCGCGACCGTAAAGATATGAGAAGCCGGGAGAGAAGTACACCTGCAGGCTGTTCCCGAAATCCTGGAACGAGGGAGCGTCCGTCCTGGCGGGAAGCGCCGCCTCCTCGGCAATAGTCGGAATCGCGACGGCAAGCGCAGCGGCAATCAAGATGAAAAAACGCGCGCGAGATCTGTTCATGGAATGCCTCCTTTCCGGGCGGATTCACTGGTGAAGACGGCCGCCCGTAATTCAATATGACGAATCCGGGAAGCGGTGTCAACATCGCGGGCGTGCGCGAAATAATTTGCATTATGATTCGAGCGGGTTTACTATATACTCATAGCCTTTGGATCGGCACACAAACAGAGACCGCACTTTCGTAAAGGAGGAATACCATGAGGAAGGGGATTAAAATTGCCGCGGCGTGCCTGGGCGTGCTCGTCGTTGCGGCCGTACTGGTATATTACCTGTTCCCGGGCGCCGTACTCGGGGCGGCTACGCAGATGGCCCGATGGTCGGCGGGCGTTTCCAGGGCCGAGGTGCAGGTGGACGACCACCGCTGGGTCTACCTCGAGGGCGGAAAGGGCGAGGTCGTGCTCTTCGCGCACGGCTTCGGGGAGAGCAAGGACATGTGGTACAACTTTCCCGCGGCGTTTGCCAAAAGGTACCGTGTCGTGGTTCCCGACCTTCCCGGCTTTGGCGAGAATTCCAAGCATAAGGAAAAGAACTACGGAGTTCCCGAGCAGGCATCAAGGCTCGAGCGGTTCACACAGGCGGTGGGGCTCACGAGGTTCCACCTGGTGGGCAGCTCCATGGGCGGAGCCATCGCGTGCTTCTACGCGAGCGAGCACCCGGAAAAGGTCGCGAGCCTCACGCTCATGGACGCGTTCGGGGTGATCGCCGACAAAAAGTCGGAGGCCCTGCTGCTGCGCGAGAAGGACCCGACGTTGACCCTCGCGATCAGGAAACCCGAGGATTATGACCGGATCATGCAGATCGCCTACGATCGGCCGCCCCGGATGCCCGCGCATTTCAAGCGCTACCTGATGCCCATTTTCATAAGCCAGGCCGAGTTCAACGCGAAGGTATTCGAGGACATGTGGGCCGGGGGACTGGGCATCCTGGAGAACCGGCTCGCCAGGATCACCGCACCCACGCTCATACTGTGGGGAAAAAACGACCGCATGTTCGACGTGTCGAGCGCGGAAAAGTTCAAGCGGGGGATCAGGAACAGCCGGGTTGTCATTCTGGACGCGGGCCACGTGGTGCACAACGACCAGCCGGAGAAGGCGGCCGAGGCGTGCCTGGCGTTTCTCAAGGCGCCGGGCGTGCCGTGATGGGCGTGTGGTAGCATCCCGGCGCACGGTGCGCACGCCCGATTATGCCGGACGGTCTCGAGCTTTCATGCCTTAACCGCGCGGGAATGAAAACGGTCGAGAGAAAACATCCACATGTGTTCGCCGTTTGCCGTTCGCGGCGGGATAACGTCCTGTCCAGGGGAGCAGGGCGGCATCAGCCGTCTGCATTCAGGGCCCATAATACGCACATCGGCCACTCCTTATTGGAAATGGGGTGAATGAGGCGGGCCCTGTCGGAGGGCGCGCCGGGACTGATAAAGTCCTTGCGGAGAAGGCGTTTCCCGACGAAAAGGAAGGATACGCGTTTTTCTAGAAATTTATCAGGTGGAAGGCAATGCAGGATCATACAAGCCCCAGGGTGAAAGAAGGATGGAGCGGGCCGGGACGCGCCGATGCGAAGATAATCCCCCTCGCGCCGGCGGACGACGCCCTTCACATCAAGGTTGGGAAGAGGGGACTCTACGAGTGGTGGTACTTCGACGCGCACCTGGAGAGCGGCCACACCATCGTGGTATTTTTCCACGCGTCGAACCCCAATCCCGGGACGGCGGGAAAAACGGGCATGGAGATCGTACTGCTCCGTCCCGACGGGAGCAAGCTCCAGGTGTTCATACCGTATCGTAAAAAGGACTTATACGCGTCCCGCGAAAAGCCCGAGGTGAGGATCGGGAAGAATTACATGAAGGTCCACGAGAGCTCGAGTGGGCTGCCGGTCTACGAGATTCACGTCGAGGAAAAAGACATCGGGTGCCATCTCACCTACACCGCGCGCGTGAACGGCTGGAAGCCGGGGAGCGGCCGCTCCGAGTTCGGCTCAATGGGATATTTCGCCTGGGTGGTCCCATTCGCGCGGGCGACGGTGCGGGGAACCGTCACCGACGGCGGCGTCGTCATGAAGGCCGGCGGGACGGGCTACCATGATCACAACTGGCTGAATTTCAGCTTCGCCCGGATCATCGATTACTGGATGTGGGGACGCGTGTATTCCAATCGCTTCACGCTTTCCTACGCCTACATCCAGTGCAACGGGAAGATGGACCGCCATGTCGTCAAGGCCCTGATGCTCGCGGACGGCAGGGAGGTCGTGATGAGCACGGGCGAGTTCGAGTTCGACCAGGCGGAGCGCGTGTTCAGTCCCAGGGCCGGCCACGCCTACCCGGCTCTCCTGGGCATAACGGTGCCGGGTTTCCTCTCGCTGGACCTCAAGGTGAAAAGCGTCCTCGAGTCGGTTGACATGCTCGAGGGCAGGAGCGCTCTCCTCCGCTTCATCGCGCGCGCGATCGCCGGCATCAGGCCCGGCTACTTCAGGCTCCAGTCTGATTTCACGATCTCCGTTACGCGCAAGAGAAAGAAAATTCGGGAGAGCGGCTCGACGCTCCACGAGATCGTCATATTGAAAACACAGGAATAATACGGTCACTGGTGTCGGCCGCCGCTTCACGGGGCAGGGGGCCGACGGCGGAGTGTCCGGCATCCGGGATTTGAATGAAGCCCGTGAGCATCTAATGCTTAAAGCCAATCCCCGAAAATCCGTGGCAAAAAAAGAGAGGCATTGAGCCACGGATTTGCACGGATTAACACGGATAATAAAGGATTGACTATCCGAATATAAGACCTCCTCGTCTACCTCGAATCTCGCTTCACAATGGTTGAGATCGAAGCCAGGCCGCCATGAAATTTGCTTTCGGGAAATTACCGCTTGCATTGATACGCCGCGGAGAATAATTCTGGACCAGAATCAGAACGACAACGTGCGGGAGACGGCCATGAACACGCCTGCCTGGCAGTACGACGAGATGAAGCAGATCGGCACCGACTACGAGAACGAGGACGAGGTCCGGCGCTACGACGAGCGGATGGGCGCGTTTCGCGACCGGGCCGCGGAGGTGGACGGGATCGCAAGCGCGATCGGGCTTGCGCGCGACCACCGGATCATGGAGATCGGCTGCGGCACCGCGGAATTCGCCATACGGGCCGCCGCAATATGCCATGAGGTGACCGCCGTCGACATCTCGCCCGTGATGATCTCGTACGCGAAGAAGAAGGCGGCCGCGCGTACTATCAATAACATCAGCTTCGTACACGCGGGCTTCCTCACCTGCGCGCACGCGGGTCAGCCGCTCGATGCCGTCGTGACCGAGCTCGCGCTTCATCATCTCCCGGACTTCTGGAAGCTTGTGGCGCTCAGGCGCATCGCGGACATGACGGCCCCTGGCGGAATGCTTTACCTCAGGGATGTCGTGTTCTCGTTTAAAATGGAAACCTGCGAAAAGGCGCTCTCGTTCGCCGTCGAGGGCATGCGGAAGGCCGGGGGCGACGAAACCGCGCGCAACTTCGAGCGGCACATCCGCCAGGAATACTCGACCTTCGACTGGATCATGGAGGAGATGATCTACCGGGCGGGTTACGACATCATCGACGCCGGGTACGGCGACCACTGCATGGCGACCTACCTGTGCCGGAAGGGAGCTGGGCGATAAGCGAGGGGCGTTCCCTCACTCCGTCTCCGCTCCCGGCGCCGAGCTCCACACCTGGCGCCGCTCGTGCGCGAACGAGGCGCCGTCTGCGCGCAGGGTGATGGTCTCCAGCGTGTAGACGACCGGCTTGTTCCGGAAGAGCACGCGCTTCCCGTTGCTGCGCAGCGCATGGCAGCGGACGACCAGCGCGTTCGCGAGCCTCTCGCACGAAGGCTTCCGGATCTTCACGAGCTCGGGGGCGGGGATGATGCTTTTAAAATACTCGTCCTCCGGGTTCCGGATGAGCGCCAGGTCATCGTTTACCATGAGATAGAATTCAAGGAGCGCCATGGCGTCGGACTCGGAATGCGCACGGTAGCCGGCGTGGAGGAGCGCCTGTTCGAGCTCGAACGAGTGGAACTTCTTTCCGTCGGAGCAGACGATCCAGATCTGGGGTATGAGCGGGTCCTCGGCCTCCCAGGACTTGTCGTAGACCGAGCACAGGGCAAGACCGGGAATCGCCCCCGACATCACGCGCACGACCGGGTTCGGGTAATCGTCGCGGAAGATGTCCACGTAATCGTCGTGGGTCCTGGGGGCGCTCGCGCAGGCGGAGGCGAGTCCGCCAAGGAACAGGGCCGTTGTCAGTACGATATTCCGCGTGTTCATGGGGGGGATACCTCTCTATTACGGTAGCTCGTATAAATGTCTTGGTGCCCGCGTCCGCCGCCGGTGAAGCCGAACTTTATATATGTCGTTCCGCCCCTTCATCGCGGATCCGGTCGCGCGGGTTCCCCGGAAAACAGTTTCAATGTATAAAGAATCCCGGATTGGGTCAAAGAAATTTCAGGGCTCCCGGGTACGAACGGTACTCCACGGCGGATAATCATCGCCTGACGCCGGCACGCGTTCACCCTCTCGTCGTTTCCCAATTGGTAAGTGACTCACCGGGACGAAAATGGTTTGTTTTTTCTTACAGGGAGACGAGAATCGATTCCTGCTGGAATGGGAGAAAGACGGCTGCAAACCGGAGGATGACATGAACATCGGGGTAATCGGGCTGGGGCGGCTCGGAGGGGCGCTCGTGCGCGGTCTTGCGGGGAAACATTCCGAAGATTCCGTGTACGGGTACAATCGCACGCAATCAAAGGCGCTCGTACTGGAAAAACAATGTCCCGGTTTCCGAAGCTGCGGTTCCGCCGCCGGGGTGCTGGAGCTGTGCGACATCGTCTTCCTGTGGATGAAGCCCGCCGACGCGGCCCCGGTCCTGGACGCCCACGCCGGCCTCATCGCCGCGCGGCGTACCCTGCTGGTGAGCTGCGCCCCGAACGTACCGCTCCGGGATTACACGCCGCGGTGGGCCGAGTGCCTTCCCAATGTCAACATGGCCGTCGGGAAGGGAGTGACGGTGATCCACCATGCCCCCGCGCTGTCCGAACGGGACCGAATGCACGTCGAAGGGATCCTCGCGCGGGTTGGGACCGTGTATGCCTCGTCCGCGGGGGATATGCTTTTTTATTCGGCGCTGTGCAGCTGCGGCCCGGCGCTGTATGCGACCATGGCGGAGATGCTGGCCGACGTCCTTGCCGCCCGCAGGGGGTACGATCGTGAGCTGTGCCGCCGCATGGTCCGCGAGACCGTGCTGGGGACTATGATCCTTCAAGAGGGCGAGGGCGCCGATGCGGCGGAGGTGGTGCACAGGGTGGCTCACCCGGGCGGCTCGACCGAAGGGGGCGTCAAGCATCTCGCTGCGGTGCTCCCCGGCATGTATGAAGACATGCTGAAGGCAATGAAAAAATGGTGAGGGCCGAATCGCTTCCGCCTCACGCGGTCCGGACATTGCGTCCATTCACCCGAACATTTTGCGGGAAGTGTATCGATCGGAATTTCATGCGTTAGGTGAAATTCTGAATTGATAAACGGCATTTTTTGACTTTCCTGTTCCGTCAGTGGATGCCGTCCGGTAGCAGCATCGCGACGCTCTTCAAAAACACACGGCAGGGGGATCTGTAATGAACAGGAAGCACATCCGCATTGCCGCTCTCGTAGTTTCAGTCGTCTGCCTGGCGGGCGCCTAGGGGTGTGCGAGCCGGTCCTTGCCGTCATCGTTCAAGATCGCGACCTGCGTCGACAAGGACAATCCCGTCACACTCTCCGACAAGGCTTCAATGTCAGGATCTCGAGCTTCGCCATCATCCCGGCGAACGGCGCGTACGTCATGACCTGCGTCGTCGAGAACACGGCCGGCGCCGAGGCGAAGTTCAATCCCGAACAGTTTGACCTGGAAAACCTCGACAACGGGATCAGCATCCTGATCGCCGGGAAGGGGAAGATGGACATGACGGTGGCGATAGGCGGCGGGAAGAAGGTCGCCCAGAATTTCACCTTCGTGGGGAACCCCGGCGAGCCTGCGGCGAAGAATCTCAAGCTGACATACGGCAAGGCGACCATGACGTTCGCGGCGAAATAACAGCGCGTCTCCATGAGGGACGCCGGAATCACGAACGGCGGGGAATCAATGCCCCGCCGTTTTTGTATTTATAAGAAAGCGGTTTCCGCCGGCGCCCTTCAAGGGGGATGAAGAGATAAAAGATTAACGGCGATTTAAGAGATAAAGGCGGGGTTTGGGCCGACTTTAACGCGCTAGCGCGCTTCCTGCCCAGGACCACACCATATCCTCTATCTCCTCAATCTCTTTTATCCCCATCTCCCCCATTCTTACACATGCGCCCATGCGTTCGTGCTCAGCGCCCCACGGACTCCCATCCGCGCCTGCTGATGTTGAAGTAGATAAGCCCCCCCATCGCGAAGCCGCAGGCCAGGAACACGAGTCCCGTGACGGGCGAACCCAGTATCACCTTTCCCGCGCCAAACAAAAATGCATAGATCATCGCGGCGCCCAGGAGCCAGTTGACGAGATTGAACACGCCGTCCCTCTGGGGCGCGACGTCCGCCGCCCGCGCGGCGACCGGGCCCCAGAGCGCGGGATTGGGGCGCACCCTGCGGTAGAATGCGATGAGCGTCTCCGCGGGCTCGGGTTTCGTGAGGTACGTCACCGCGAGCCACGAGGCCGAGGTGACGGCGACCGTGACAAGGAGGAGCCAGGCGAAATCGCGCGGATTGCCCTCGTCCAGCCCGAACCCGAACTGGAGGACGAGCGAGACGACGAAGGCGGTGCTCATCGCCGCGATCTCGCTCCATGCGTTGATCCGCCACCAGAACCAGCGCAGGATGTAGACGAGCCCGGTCCCCGCGCCCAGCGCCATGAGTATTTTCCACGCGTCGGCGATCGATTCCATGTAGAAGGTCACGATCACGGACAGGAGCATGAGAAGCATGGTGACGGCCTGGGACACGCGCACGTAGTGGCGCTCGGGAGCGCCCTTGACCATGAAGCGCTTGTAGACGTCGTTGACCAGGTAGCTCGCGCCCCAGTTGAGCTGGGTGCCGATCGTGGACATGTAGGCCGCGGCGAAGGCGGCCAGCATGAGCCCCCGCAGGTACGCGGGAAGGTCGCTTATGAGAATGCGGATGTAGCCGGACTCTGGGTCCGCGGCGAACTGCGGATCATTCTGGTAACGCACTACGGCGACGAGCGCAACGATGATCCACGGCCAGGGCCGCAGGGCGTAGTGGGCGACGTTGAACCAGAGCGTGGCGAGGATGGAGTGCTTTTCGTCCTTCGCGGAGAAGATGCGCTGCGCGATGTAGCCGCCGCCGCCCGGCTCGGCGCCGGGATACCAGGAGGCCCACCAGTTGACGGCGATGAAGACGAAGAAGGTGATCATGGGCATCCACGCGGAACCCGCGTCGGGCACGAGCGAGAGGATGGAGCTCCCCGGATCGCGCGCGGCGTCCACCTTCCGGAGGTCGTCCAGGAGCGCTCCCATGCCGCCGCTCGCTCCCACGGCGAAGACGGCGAGCGCGATCACCATCCCCATCTTGAGCACGAACTGGAAGAGGTCGGTCCAGAGCACCCCCCACAGGCCGCTTATCGTCGAGATCGAGGCGGTGAGGAGCATGATGACAATCGTGATCCCGAGCGCCTCCACCTTGGTGACGCCCAGCACGTTCATGAGGATCTTCACGATCGCGAGGTTCACCCAGCCCATGATGATCAGGTTGATGGGGAGCCCAAGGTAGACGGCGCGGAACCCCCGGAGGAAGGCGGCGGGCCTGCCGGCGTAGCGGATCTCGGCGAACTCCACGTCGGTGAGCACGCCCGCGCGGCGCCAGAGCTTTGCGTAGAAAAAAACCGTGAGCATCCCGGAGAAGACCATGCTCCACCAGATCCAGTTCCCCGCGATCCCGTTCTTTGCGACGAGCCCGGTCACCACGAGCGGCGTGTCGGCGGCGAAGGTGGTGGCGACCATGGAGGTCCCGGCCAGCCACCAGTTGGCGTTCCCTCCCGAGACGAAGAAATCGCTCACGCTCTGCGTGGCGCGCTTCCTGAGCCACAGCGCGATCCCGAGGTTGAACAGGAAATAAAGCGCGATGACGACGACATCGATGACGGTCAATTGCATGGCGGGACCCCAAATTTTCATTATAAGCTTTATCCGCGAGCGCCTCTCATGGGAGATGACGAGATAAAAGATCAACGGCGATTGATGAGATAACGGCGGTAGTTAATTTACCTTTGGAAAACCAAATCCGTTATCTCGTTCATCTCTTCTATCTCCACCTCTCCCATTCCCCTGCGTTATCACTTTTGGTTTTCATCTGCCGGCTGGCCTTGAAGTATGTCCATGACGGGGAAAACGTCAAGCATGAAGTGAAGCTGTGAAAAGGATTAACGGGAAAAGGGACGTGAGAGTGGATACGGCGATGGAAGGGACCGGGGATTTGGTTCGGGTTCGATGGATTGACGAGCCGCGCATCCCTGCCGTCCCGTCGAACCTCACCACTCCCGCTGCGTCCCGCGGGTCATTTACCCTGGCCCGGTGAGAGGTACGCTACGACGGAGTCCCTGAAATCCCTGCGGAACTTTTCCGAGGTCAGCTCATAGACGTCCTTGAAGTACTTCTGGCGCATGGTGATTACCTGGATGACGCCGAGCATCTGGGCCCAGAGGAGCAGCATCAGGTGCAGGGGCTTCAGGTGCGTTTTTATGGACCCGTCCTTTATCCCGTGCCTGATGGCATCGATGGTCAGGTCGCTCATCTGGTCGATCACGGCCTGGCACTGGACGATGAAATCGCCGCGTACCTTCCTGGCGGGGAGCTTGTGGTACGCGTAATACGTGCGCTCGAAGTGCATCTGGAGATCGAAGTAGCTCTTGTTTTTAAGGCAGAAGCTGACGTATTTTTCGCCGAGCATGACGATCCGGTCGATGCCACGCCCGGCCTTTTCCGCGTCGGCGGCCGTGTCGGAAATTACGACCTTGAGCTTCCGGAGCAGTACGGCGGCGAACAGGTCGTCCCTGTTCTTGAAATACTGGTACAGGTTCTGGATGGTATACCCCGAGGACTTCGCCACGTCCTCGAGCGTGATTTCCTCGAGGTCGCGTTTTGCCAGGAGCTGTGCGGCCATGTCGATGATCCGCTCCTGTCGCTGGGCGCGGGCCCACTCCTTTCTTTCTTCCCTGATTGACCTGTTCTTGACGGGAGCCATGCCGTGGTTCTCCTTCCCCGGTCGCCGGTGTAGGCGAAACAGCGGAACTTGTCAACCCTATTAAGCGCCTGCGTTTAAATAATATTTTAATATATTAAAAAATATTTGACAATATTAAAATATTGCGGCACAACGGTTGTGCCGTCCATTGGACGCACAGCACGAAACAAGGGGGACATCGTCATGCCTGAAGCAGCCCATGAAAAGATCATCAACGATATAACGCGCCGTTTTGCCGCGAGGACCATAAAATCAGCCGCCCTGAACGCCGAGGCGGTCAGGTACATGCCCGGGGGGCATACCAGGGACGCGGTGAACTACAAGCCCTATGCCGCGTTCATAGACCATGGGAAGGGATCCCGCATCTACGACCACGACGGCAACGAGTACATTGACTTCCTGGGCAACTACACCTCGCTCATCCACGGTCACTGCGACCCGGACATCCTGGCCGCGGTGCGCGCCCAGCTGGAAAAGGGCTCCTCGCTCTGCTCTCCCTCGGCGCTGCAGATCGAGCACTCGAAGCTGCTGTGCGGCCGCACGCCCTTCATCGAAATGGTCCGCTATACCAATTCCGGCACCGAGGCGACGATGTTCGCGATCAGGACGGCGCGCGCGGTGATGCAGAAGGACATGATCATCAAGCTCGAGGGCGCCTACCACGGGACGCACGACGATGCGAAGGTGTCCATGATTCCGGACTTCCAGCCGGGGGAGCTCCCCACGCCGCACCTGGAGGGATCGGGAATCCCGCAGAGCACTCTTCAAGACGTGGTCATCGCCCCGTTCAACAACCTGGCCGCGGCGGAGCTCCTCATGAAGAGACACCGGGACAAGCTTGCCGGCATCATCGTGGAGCCCTACCTGGCGAGCATGGGCACCGTGGTCCCCGAACCGGGCTACCTCAAGGGAATTCGCGATCTGTGCGACAGGTACGGGATACTGCTCATCTTTGACGAGGTCCAGTCGTTCCGCGTGAGCGTGGGAGGAATGCAGGTCCGCGAAAACGTTCGGCCGGACATAAGCGCCGTCGGTAAGCTCATCGGGGGAGGCTACCCCGTGGGGGCGTTCGGCGCGCGCCGCGACATCATGGAGCGCTTCTCGTTCGACATGCTCGATCCGCGGGCGATCACGCACTCGGGGACGTTCAACGGCAACGAGATCACGATGGCCGCGGGCATAGCCTCGATGAAGAAGTTCGACCAGGCCGCGGTGGACCACATCAACGGGCTCGGAACGAGGATGATGGACGGGTTCACCGGCGTGTTCAGGGGCCTGGGGCTCAAGTGCCAGGCGACCGGAATCGGCTCCCAGTGCAACATAAACTATACGGACAAGAAAATATCGAACGCGCTCGATTTCGTCATGGCGCTGGTGCCGTGCCTGGAGCTGCAGAAGCTGCTGCACCTGGAGCTCCTCAACCGGGGCATCTTCGCCGCCTGCCGCAACGAGTTCGTCATCTCGACGCCCATGACGGAAAAGGACGTCGATACGTGCGTGCAGAAGGTGAAGGAGAGCTTTGAATTCCTGATGCCGTATATCAGGGAAAAGACGCCGCACCTGCTGTAGGCGCGTGCGGGTGACCGGCGCGCCGCGCCGGGAAGCGCGCGGATTCAGCCGCGGGTACGGTCAAGGCGCGCTGCCCGGGAGATATACACCCTATGGGGCGCAAAATAAAAATTGGAGGAGATGTCGACATGACCGGAAACAGCATGACGGAAGCGAACGGCAGGGTGCGATGGTCGGTGCCGCTCAGCCTGATGATTACCCTCTTCGTGGCGTACCTCGACCGTGCGAACGTGAGCCTGGCCCTTCCCAAGATCGCCGAGGACTACGGCTGGACCCAGGGGCAGACCGGGGAAT
>Ga0129297_10000351_pt1 | contig 21944 bp, 18 predicted proteins | sample I18A1metaG_FD_94708 | JGI IMG/M metagenome (GOLD analysis project Ga0129297, IMG submission 94708) | Lake sediment bacterial and archeal communities from Gulf of Boni, Indonesia to study Microbial Dark Matter (Phase II) - ​I18A1 metaG | ecosystem: Environmental > Aquatic > Freshwater > Lake >... | reverse complement strand
TCGACTCCCACACCCGGCTCCAAAAATGGATCGATTTCTGCAAGAAAGGTTCGCTGGGAAGAGCCGGATTCAATATGAGCGGTTCTCGCTCTATCCTCTGACAGCGCCCAGCGTTAATCCTCTGACTAGATATTTCCTAAGTAGCAATGCAAATATCAAGACTGGAGCCATGAGTGGAACCCCTGAAGCGCTCGATTCTCCCCACATGGTCTCTCTGGCCGATGTTGGAAGGAAGACTGTTGTAGCCACAGTCGCTGGTCTCGCATTCATTCCGGCGAGAACCAGCCCGAGTAGAAACTCGTTCCATGAGAGGATGAAGAGGAGTATACTGGTCGCGATGACTCCCGGTGCCGCTGGAGGAAAGGAGATTCTCAGAAACGCGCCGAGTCTCGATAGTCCGTCGATCATTCCTTGCTCATCTACATCAGCAGGTATCTCTTGGAAATAGCTTCCCATAGAGAACACCGCGAAAGGAACGTCAAAAGCGGTATGTGCTATTATTAATCCCAAGAGAGTATTGTCGCCAAGCTCTTCGCAGATCATATCTTCAGTGTTCCACTGAGCTTTGCGTTGACCCGCAGAGTGAATAACAAATTCTAAATACCGAACGCATCGCTGAAGTTAGGATTAATGCCGTTGAAGCGGAATGCCGGAGGCAATGGGGGAAAGGAGATTTGAATGTCCTTATCGTGGATCAGGAGGAATGTACGGGCTGTAGGCGGTGCGAGCTAGCCTGTTCATTCCATCATTTTCAAACATATAGTTTGGCCAGGGCTAGGCTTCACGTACTTCGAGATAATGAACCTGAAGGGCCCGAGGGACCGGTTATTTGTACGCAATGCGGCCTATGCAAAGCTGCCTGCCCGGTTGAAGGGGCCGTGATTAGGGACAAACGTACTGGAACTGTCTTGGTCGTGTCGAAATGCGACACGAAGAGGTGCGTTCAAGAGTGTGTGGCGGCTTGCCCTTTTGGCGTGATTCACCTCGACCAGAAATTGAATAGGGCGATAAAATGCGATTTCTGCGGCGGAAACCCGGCCTGCATCGAGGCATGCCCATGGAATGTCATTCGCTACATTGAAGCGGGGTCGCCGTACGCGCTAAATAACAAAAGGACGATTGAAGTGAGAAGAAAAAGTAGAGGCAATAAAACTTGGTTTTGAAATATAGCTATGCAGGAAAAACTCTTAGGGTGAACCTAGCGGACGGAACCATGAAGAAGGAGGATACACGAGAGGATATTGCCAAGCTTCTTTTGGGCGGAAACGGGTATGCAGCGAAAGTTCTTTGGGAGGAGTTAAAGCCTAGGATCGACCCGCTAAGTCCGGAAAACAAGATTCTCTTAATGACAGGGCCGATAACAGGAACTGGAGCTCCGGGCTCCGGATTCTGGGAAGCCTGCTTCAAATCGCCTCTAACGGAGGTTTGGGGGGAATCTGCCTGCGGTGGTTGGTGGGGGTCTATGCTAAAATTCGCTGGGTTCGACGGGATAATTTTGGAGGGAGCGTCAAAGGATCCCGTGTATCTTTGGGTTCATAATGGGGAGGTTGAAATGAAGCCAGCCGAGGGAATATGGGGCAAAACCATTCCCGAAACAGAGGAGACCATAAGAAAAGAGATAGGAGTTCCCCAAGCTAGAGTCTTGAGCATCGGACCAGCCGGGGAAAGACTCGTTAGGTTTGCTGGTATAGCGGTGGATTATGAAAGGTATGCGGGCAGAAAGGGGGGAGGCGCGCTTTTAGGCTCCAAGAAGGTTAAGGCGGTGGCCGTCTACGGAGAGGAGGAAATCACCCTAGCTAGACCTAGCGAATGGAGAAACGCTCTAAAGGAGGCCGTTGAGGCAGTTAATGAAAGCCTTTCTGCCGGTGGAGGATATGCAAACGGAACGATAGGCTCTTATGATTTGGGTAACGAGATGGGGGATCTCCCAACTAAATATGGTGAGACTGGACATTGGGGTGAAGTCGCGGAACTTTACAGCAACTTCAAAAATAAGTATTTGATCAAGAATAGGGCTTGTTTCGGTTGTATGCAAGGGTGCGGACGCGTATCCCAAGTTAAAGAAGGAGCTTTCGCCACGCCTATTTATGGTGGGCCGGAATACGAAACCACATGCGGTTTCAGTGCATTTATGCTCCAAAAGGACATTGAACCAGTAATTAAGGCAAACTACCTTTGCAATATTTACGGGTTGGATACGATATCAACCTCGCACATCATCGCCTTCGCCATGCTTCTCTACGAGAAAGGCGTGATAACAAGAAAGGATACGGACGGACTCGAGATAAAGTGGGGCGATCCCGATATTGTCATGATGTTGATTGAGAAAATCGCCTTTAGAGAGGAGTTTGGAAACTTGCTTGCCGAGGGCGTCAGGAGGATGGCTGAGAAAATCGGAGATGAAGCCACAAAAGTAGCCCTTCACGTTAAAGGATTGGAAATGCCGTACCATGATCCCCGAGCAGGAAAAACCCAAGCAATAGAATACGGCACCTCAAATACCGGGATGGACCATTTCCATGCTCACGAAACCTTGGATGTTGAATGTTACGGTGCCGACCTAGGCCTAATACCTTTCGGCCTGCCGAATCCAAAGTCAATAGACAGGTTCTCGGAGGATCCAGGTAAAGCCCGCATAGCCAAGTTGGTTATGGATTATGGAACTGTGGCCGATGCCCTGGTCATATGCAAATTCCATCAATATGTAAACTTGGGTCCAGACAAGTATGCTAAATTGCTATCCTGCGCCACGGGATGGAGCATAAACGGAGAAAAACTTCTTGAAATAGGCGATAGAATATTCAATTTAGCGAGAGCATTCAACATTAGGGAAGGGATGAGAAGGAAGGACGATATGCTCCCACAAAGAATAATGCAACCCGCCACCTCTGGAAGCACGAAAGGAGTTGGAATCACGAATTACGAGGGCATGCTTAACGAATTCTACAAACTTGAGGAATGGGACGAAGACGGCGTTCCAAAAACAGAAAAACTAAAGCGACTGGACTTAATGAAATAGTAAAATACATGGCAACGCTTACTTGGGTGGAAGCACACCAATAATCTCAACCGTTCTCCGCAAACTGAGACCCTAGGGCTCACCTCCTTTGCAAGTTCAAACATCCGCCCGAAAATAGTTCTTTTCTGAGATCGCAAAGTGTTTTATCCAAATTCGTCTCAACAAATGTTGGTGAAAAACGTATGCCTTCACTTATAACGACGAAGGAAGAAGCGGACAATGCGCTTAACATATTCGAAGAAACCCTCAGCAACGTCGAGGGCAAGGGTTAGAAGCTATTTGACAGACGTCAATTCTTATGGGCAAACCACCGCACTTTTTTGGAGTCAATCGTTAAATCCGTTTTTCTTTAATGCGATTCAAAGCCACGCCTAAGGGAACTAAAGTCCCTCAATAGAACAGTTATACGTTGCATATGTGAACTCATTATTCGATATCCCGACCGACCGAGGAAAACGTATGTTTGGACACGTTACAGATAAGGTTGCAATTTTTTTCTCATTTTGAAACAAAACTTTAATTAAAAGAAATACTTAATAAATGTGCGCGCGAAATCTGAGAATATTTTAATTGAGGTGAGGTAGAGATGGCTGTTATGTCAAGATTTGATTTATCCAATAGGGTGGCTGTAGTTACGGGTGGTGTAAGAGGTCTTGGAAAAGCGATGGCGCTAGCTCTAGCAGAGGCGGGGGCTGACATCTCAATTGCTGACATCTCAATTGGTGAAGCTGAAGAAGTTAGAAAACAGATTAGAAACATTGGTAGAAAATCAATAGCAATACTTGCTGATGTTACAAAAATGAGTCAGGTTGAGCATTTAGTTGATCAAACAACTAAAGAATTTGGCAAGATAGATATATTAGTAAATAATGCGGGCATAAATAAATGGGCCCCAACGGTTGAAATGAGTGAAGAAACCTGGGATTACGTTGTCGATACCGATCTTAAAGGGGTTTTCTTATGTAGTAAAGAAGTTGGCAAGGTGATGATACGCCAAAATAAAGGAGCCATTATAAATATTTCTTCGATTAGTGGATTAAGAGTAAATAAGCTCGATTCAAGAGGAAATGTGGTTCCAGACGTCCATTATTGTTCAGCTAAAGCTGGGGTAATAGCGTTAACACGAACTCTAGCCTTAGAGTGGGCGAAATTTAATATTAGAGTCAACTGCATAAGTCCTGGTTTCTTTGCAACTGAACCCAACATAATATACTTGAAAAAATATGAAGAAGCGCATAAGGTTTGGATTGAGGAAGGGACTCCTTTAAAGAGAATGGGGGATCCTAGTGAATTGGGTCCACTCGTTGTTTTTTTGGCCTCAGATGCCTCTAGTTTTATGACAGGGCAAAATATTGTAATTGATGGTGGGCGAACGCTTTGGTAAAAAGGATTTTTGCCCAGTTGCCGTCTTTGAGATACGAGATGGGAAATCATAGTAATCAACAATGACGCTTGCATAGTATGCAGAGCTTGCGGGATTCGATCCAACTCAAGAGATAACGGTGACTGAGCGAGCCGTAATAGAACTGATCTTTTGAAGTTTATACTGGGTAAATTTTATATATACCGGTCAGTTGATTACAGCCTACAGGGAAAATAAAATGACTACAGAGAAAGTTACTAGAAGAGGTTATATGAAGTACGTCGGTGGCATTGTCGTCGTCGCGGTTGTTGCAGCTGCAGGATACGGCATATACGAAGCAACGAAACCTCCTCCAACAACACCTGCGCCTACGCCTACCCCAACTCCTACCCCAACTCCTACCCCAACTCCTACCCCAACTCCAACCGTAGAAAGTATGTTTGTACCTTGGCATATCCACCCCGTAACCCCTAAGAAGCTAGAAGGTCAAACAATAACTGTAATGGGAACAGGAGGAACCAACGGAGAACCAATAGTATACTTTAACGCACTATTTGAAAAATTTACCGGATGCAAAGTAAAATACGTGATGACCCCAATGGAAGAATTATACAGCAAAGCGATGACTGAATTCGTCGCCCACACAGGCGCTTTCGATGTGGTCGATTTGAAACATGCGTTTCTGGGAACCTACGCGGCTAATGGTTACCTACATCCTCTGGACGATTATATCAAAAAAGACTACCCCAAAGAATGGTGGGATGGTGGACCCCCATATGGAACAATCGATATGATCAGAAAGTTATATGGAATGTATTCGGACAAAGTCTATGCGATACCTTGGGACGGAGACTGCGATGTTGTATTCTATCAAAGGCACCTATTTGAAAGAGAAAACATTCCTATTCCAAAGACTTGGGAGGATTTTCTCGCAGCAGCAAAATTCTTTAAAGGTCGAAAGTATACAGACGTGCCTCCATATGGAGAAGTAATAGGTGGATCTCACATCGCATGCTATACGTCCGTGCATATAATCCATGCATGGATGTCAGTCGCCAGATCCGAAGGAGGCAATTGGTTCGACGAAGACGGAAACCCTGCCATAAATAATGAGGGATCAATCGATGGGTTAGCGCATCTCATTGAATTGACTCCATACAACGTTGATGGATGGCAAAGCATTACAACTCCAGAAATTATAGGACAATTCTGTAATGGGCAAATGGCAATGTACGTCGAAAACGGGGGAGTTCATGGTCCCGCAATGAAAAAGGAAATCTCTAAAGTTTGGAATCTTTGGGGAGCCTTCCCGAATCCCGCTGGTAAAGACGGTCACCATCCCGCATTCTCTTGGGGATTTGCCATGGCTATTCCAGAAGATTCAAAGAACAAAGATGCAGCCTGGGAATGGCTAAAGTGGTTTTCATCCCCAGAATACGCTCTCAGGGGAATCGTGATGGAGGGTATGAAAAACTCAGAGATAGACTGCTACAAGTACAACCACTTCCTAATCGATACGTACAAAGGCTACCTCCCAGAAGAAGTTATGCCCTCTATGAAAAGTTATCTTGAAGCCTATGCTACCGATATGGGCATATATCCTGAAAAACCCGCCCTACATAAAGCTGTTGGATTCAACGATCTCAGTATAAAGGATAACCAAAAATACTTTGAACCTTTCGATTTTCGTCTCCTAGAGCTGTTCGGAGGTAAATACGGACCTATTCTACAAAACGGTTATGCCAATAGAACAGCAATCAAAACAGCAATGGACAAAGCCGCTGAAGATTGGAAGAAAATTGGTAAGCCCGCTGATTGGCGTATAGAGGATTACCCATAGGGACAATCTTGAAAAAACCGAAATCATCTGCCCCCTCCTATTTTTTTGTCATTCCATCGATTGCTTTCTTAGTGGCAATTTTAGTATTTCCAACAATATACATGATCATGGTAAGCTTCACCGATCTGAGTTTGGCTTCAAATGTTCCAATGAAATTTATTGGAGTAGAAAATTACAAAAACATCTTCTACGATGAAAGATTCTCCTCCTCATTAGATGTAACTGTGCTATTTCTTTTTGTATGCTTAACGGTAGAATTCGGTCTCGGTTTAATGATTGCTCTAGCCGTCGACTCCATAGGAGAACGGCTGAAAAACAAACTTGTTGCTATTTTTATCCTTCCAATGATGATGATTCCGATAGTAGCCGGTCAGATGTGGAAAGTTATGTATTTCGAGAAAGCTGGTTTCTTTAATATATTGCTGGTATATTTTGGATATGGTCGTATACCATGGCTATCAAACGAAACGTGGTCTAAAATCGCGATAATGGTCACTGATATATGGCAATGGACTCCATTTATGTTCTTGTTAATATATGCAGGACTGCAAACAATCCCACAAGCGCCTGTTGAAGCAGCAGTAATAGATGGCGCCTCATATCTTCAGACCCTACGATATGTAACTATGCCTTTATTGAGAATGGTTATCATCGTCGCAATTTTGTTTAGAGCGATGGATTTATTCAAGCTATTCGATATAATCAACATCATTACGGGTGGCGGCCCATTTCTGGCCACTGAAACGATGAGTTTGTACATGTGGATTTTGGGATTTAGAACCATGGAAATTGGTTATGTATCAGCACTTGCCCTGCTAATCCTCCTAATCTCGGGATACATAGTAAATCTAATACTAAGGCGAATTTACAGGGAAAGGTAGTGCTTGGATATGGCTAGAAAGGGGACAATTATTTCATGGACAATAGTAGTTATCTTCATTTTCACAACTCTCTTTCCAATCTATTGGTTCTTTACTATGTCAATAAAACCGAGAGAAAGTTATGTAGAGTACGCGCAAGAGATCGTCTGGTTCCCCTCAAAACCTACTCTAGAACATTTAACGCGAATTCTAAGGTTTGGGCAAGAAGGGCAATTAGACTATCTTGTTAATTCGACAATCATTGCCATAGGCACAACAGCTCTCGTACTATTACTCGCATCTCCCGCGGCATACGCTTTTGCTAGGTTAAAATTCAAAGGGAGTCAAGGTATGTCCATGTGGATATTATCTCTGCGCCTAATTCCACCAATATGCGCTGTTATACCCATATATCTACTTATCAATTTCTTTCATTTGATTGATACATATATTGCTGTAATCATTGCGCACACACTTTTTGTTTTACCTTTTGCGATCTGGGTTCTACGTAGCTTCTTCATAGAGGTACCGCCTGAGATAGAAGAGTCAGCTATGGTAGATGGCTGCTCAAGGTGGGGTGCTCTAATTAGAATAATAATACCTGTCTCATCGGCCGCAATAGTGACCGTGGCCATATTCTCTATGATTTTCTCTTGGAGTGAGTTCCTATTCGCCCTCGTTTTGACTCGTTCAAGTGCTGCGACATTGCCTGTGTCAATTTCACTCTTTAAAGGGCATATGGAAATAATGTGGGGTGAGATCTCTTCAGCATCTTTAATGGCTACTTTGCCAATAGTTATTTTTTATTTCATGGTATATAGGCATTTGATCAGAGGATTAACACTAGGCGCTGTAAAAGGCTGAATGAGGATAAGTCCAATACGAGGTAATATTCTCTAGAGATCCGAAATCCAATTCTATCTATATTCTTTTCTCTTAGAGCCAAATCAAGTTCAATTGTATGAATCAGTGGTTTTTCTTTTGGAAGAAATGGTTAAGATAGAAATTTCCTTAGTATCTAGGTTGAAGGAAGATATTTCTTTGGAATCTCTGCTCCTACAGTATACTGAATCCTAAGCAAGTCAACCATTTGGTATATATGCACACGAAAATCCGGATTAACAGACGAATGTATGTATGCTTCTCTTCGGCTCATACCATAGTCGGTAACTAACCAATCCATTAGCATTAGTATTGCTTGTTTAATGGCTGAACTTAGAGGTTTAAAGCAACATATTTGAATGATAGAGTCAGGTTTTTCTATTCTTGGGTAGTCAATTTTTCTGTTTTTTATTACCCCACATTTCAGGGTCACATCTGCACGAGTTTCATCAGCAACACCACAAAATTCGGAGTCTCCTTGGGTGGCGTGGACATCCCCTAAGTAGAGTAATGCTCCCCTATGATACACGGGTAGATATATTTTAGATCCTTTACAAACGTCACGGCAATCCATGTTTCCACCATAATGGCCATTTCCTACCAAGGATGATTGAATTTCGATGTCTGGAACCGTGGCTATTGTTCCTATGAATGGCTTTAAATCCCAGGTGACTCTTCTCCCGTCCAAGTCCAAGGTCCCTTTTCCGTCTGATGTTGTGCCGCTTGGGCCAGGGAGATGCTTAATAATATGGACCTCAGGTCCCTTGCATTCAGCCCACTTCACAGAATCGGACAGTGGATTATCTGGAGTGAACATATTATATCCTTGCTCGGCTGGAATTACATCAAGAATTTCCACAGTTAATACATCCCCTCTCTCAGCTCCTTCCACATAAATTGGTCCAGTTACTGGATTTGCTTCCCATGGAACTTTTTCTACCGTAGATCCCAAAACTTCTGGAACAGGAAGATCGTTAGGCGTCCTAATCTTCCCCATATTGGCGTCTTCTGTCTCAACTTCAAATAGTTCTTCCGGCTCTACCACTAGTTCAGGTTCCTTTAGAGGGCTGAATACGTATTCTAACGCATCTCGCTTGCGTAAAATTTTTTTCATGAAATAACTACCTACCACGATTAGAATATCTCAGTTAAGTATTTTTCTATGTAGTTTCTATTATGTAAGACACCCTTCTCGGCTTCTTCAATATCGAAATTTGAGGCAAAATACTCAATAGTCCAAAATCCTTGGTAGCCTATTTCCTTAAATGCCTTTATAGATTCTTTCCATGGAGTTGTGCCCTCTCCTAAAGGTGGGCAATTCCATTTTCCCTCGGGTGTTTTCCCGTATTTTTCTCCACCATAAATAGAGTCCTTAACATGAACTGAAACAATGTAATCCGCAACTTTCCGAATGGATTTAGGTACATCTCTATTCCCTGGTGGACACATGTTTATATTTGCAGGATCAAAGTTGATGCCTAAACTATTTGAATCAATTTCTTGCATTAGGCGCAGTAAATCATCCTCATCATCAATAAGTACATGAGGTGAATTTTCAAAGGCCAATATAACGCCCTGAGCCTCTGCATGGTCTACTAAATTGCGTAGAACATCTATCAAGGAATCCCATTGCTCTGGTTTTTCTGGATCTCCCCCTGATTCTACTATAAATTCTTTTCCACCGGTTTCCGAAATAAAGTTAATCATACTTTTTATTTTACCTATCCTTTCCTTCAATTCTTTTCCACTTAAGACTGGAGTTGGCAATCCATGAAGACCTTCTGGACCTAAAATGTAGGTATGACTGAAAGCTTGAATTTCCAATCCATTATTCTCCGTCAATCTAGATAATTCTCTAGGAGTTAGGGTGACATTTCTCAAATTGTAATTTTCAGGCCAATATGAGATTACATCATGTCCTAGTTCCGCTAAAACCAGCCAAAGTTCAACGCCATCGAACCCGAGACTCTTAATCTTCTTTAATCGCAATTCGAACGGCAAATCCCAAAAATATATGTCGGGGATACTAAATTTCATCAATCATCACTTTCACGCAATTTTATCTCAAAATCTTTACTCCATTTTTTCACTTTAGAAGTCGAATCTTATGCACGTCCGAACCAAAAACGTAAGTGCTCATACCATGAATCCTTAGGTAAAGCACTTCTTAAAGGCTAGCTATCAAAAGAGTGATAAATTTGAAATCTATGCTTCTCCCTTCCACATCCTCTCCAAAAGTTCAATTATGCTCTGTAGCTCGATGCTTCTTGGGTTGTTGCTCTTAAGGTCATACATGTACTGGCGCTCGTTAACTATGTATTCCGCGAAGCTTTTGAGGTTTGCTTGGGGAACGTTATAATCTTTCAGGGCCAGAGATATGCCCACATTATTTGCTAACTCCACAACTGCCCTTATCGCCTCTTCTCCAGCTTCGCAATCGTTTAATCCCTCGGTACTGACGCCCATGGATTCCCCTATCAGCCGGATCCTTTCAGGGACCACTGGTAGGTTGTAGCTCATCGAGTATGGCAATGATATAGCGCAAGCGGTGCCGTGAGGAATACCCCATTTAGGCCCTAACGCTTCGGAGATGCAGTGACCTATTGTGGCTGGTCCTCCAACCCATGGGAACCCTATAACCCAACCGCCAAGCATAGACGCAAGCGACATGCCATATCTTGCTTCAAGGTTGTTCCCATCGTAATGGGCTTTCCTCAAATTCTGCGCTACCAAACTGATTCCCTTCAATGCGATAGCATCAGAGATGGGATGCCATTTACGAACCATTACAGCCTCGCCGAGGTGGCTTAATGCATCCATTCCAGAGCCCGCCGTAGTCATGGGTGGGCAGGTTAAAGTCATAAGCGGGTCAACTATAGCAACTTCCGCGAGAACTTTCCGGTCGGTTATCCAAGTTTTGTAATCCCCCTCTATTATTACGAGGGTGTTTGAAGCTTCGCTTCCTGTTCCAGAGGTGGTTGGAATCATGATTTTCGGCAGGGGTTCTTCGGTTAGGGTTTTCGGGGTCTTAACCACGGCCGCACAATATTCTTCTACTTCTCCTTTGTTGGTGGCCATTATCGCCGCAAGTTTAGCCGAATCCATGCAGCTTCCGCCGCCAACACCTACAACTGAATCATACTTGTTGATTCTTACGTGATCAGCGATTTCCTTAGCGCTACTCATTGTGGGCTCCTTGGTGGGGATTCTATAGACGGAAACGTTTAGCTTCTCAGCGTCTAAGGGCGCTTTGACTTTATCCAATAAGCCAAACTTTTCGATATTCTCATCCGTGACGACCAATACCCTTCTTGCTTTGAGATTCTCTACCTCTTTTCCGACTTGATTCACAGCCTCTATACCAAATATTATTCTTTTGGGGTTGTCAAGCGACGCTAATCTAGCCGCACTAAGGAGATTCTCATATTCCTTTAATTCCATATGGTCTTCAACTCTTTATGGAAATAGAACTAACTTGAATAATAGCTTTTGTGGCGCGATGATATGCCAAGTGCTTCAAGTAAGAAGCGCTGATGCCTTTATGACACATACATATACAGGCGAAAGGGTGAAATCATGATGGCCATAAACAAGATGTTAATGCCACTATCACTGTATTCAATAATGCTCTGTCTCCTCCCAGTTGCCACATTTCTAGGTAGTTTTGCCAATGCAATTCTCTGGAGATCCATACAGGTGGACTTGCAGTCCATTCAATTGGGGGTTTAAAGGAGGTGGAAACTATCCAGAAAAACGGCAAAATTACAAAAAAAGGCTGTTATTATCACCGTCATAACGATAAATTTTAACGCTGTTCCAATGAGTTAGTACCAGATCTGTGATGAAGCCAATAGGCATGTAACAGCAATCTCCACGAGGCTTTTTTCTTCTATAGTTCTCAATCTCTCTATCGGTAAAGTATACTTGAAATTGACCTGCAAGACCATCCAACCTCGCTGAAACGTTCATCTCCTCGCATATTTGAGAAAAACCTTGCTGAAGCTCCTGTGTCACTCTTTTCAACTGCTCTTGGGTATGTCCATTTTCTAGTATCTCAAGGGTTGCTGATGCTGCAGCCAGCGACGATTGAGTTCCATTGTATGTTCCCATGTAGGCGACTGTTCCCTTAGGCTTGCGCCGATAAACTCATCTCAGGCATCAACGAGATCGCTGAAGATACGCATGCGACAGCTAGGATACAGGGATTAGCGGGGCAGTTCCAAGTTTGCTTTACTGACAAGGAGGTGCCAAGATTCGAGAGAGATCGACTTTCGCCTCTTCCATCTGCTTATAGCTAACCGAATCCGGGTCCGCGGGATTAAGCATCTTTGCTAGAGAACCACGTTGATCCATCGCGATCATCATTAGAAAACCATCTGAGGAGTAAAGCTCTTGAATTCCTCTAAGCTTTCTACCGAGATCCTGACCATAGTTCCCACCATATTTCTGATACGTTCCTCGATCACCGCAACTTAGAAATACTCGCGCATAATACTGCATGAAGCATTCGCGGAACGTGATGACAAATGCGGAAAGAACCTTGGGTCGGCCCTATGTGGATATCTAGTAGATATAACTTCGGTAAGTTTCGAGCTGAGATGAACTTGCCAAAGAGAGTGCAGATCTACGATGTCACTTGCCGAGATGGTGAGCAGAGGCCCGGAGTAGTATTCAGGAAAGAGGACAAGGTTAGAATCGCACAGAAACTCGATGAGGTTGGAATTCATCGTATAGAGGCGGGCATGCCAGCGGTTTCAGCGGACGACTTTGAAGCGGTAAAGGAGATAGCGCACTTAGGATTGAAAGCAAAGGTCGTTGCTTTCTCCAGGGCGAGAAAGGACGATATCGACCTGGCTTTGAAATGTGATGTTTGGGGAGTGTTGATAGAGGTTCCTTCAAGCGACGCCTTGATCGAGCAAGGCTTCAACTGGACCAAGCAGAAAGTTATCGATTTTGCGGTTGAAGCTACAAGCTACGCGAAGGAGCATGGTATGCACGTTACTTTCTTCCCATACGACACAACCAGAGCTGACTCAGGATATGAGAAGAAATTGATGACGGCAGTAGTGAAGCAGTCACACCCAGACGCCATCGCCATAGTCGATACATTCGGTTGCGCAACTCCGTTCGCTATGGCTCACCTAGTTAGGCTGGTGAAGAAATGGGTCAAGCTCCCAGTGGAGGCCCATTGTCACAACGACCTTGGGCTGGCTGTGGCTAATAGCCTAGGCGCAGTTTCGGGGGGAGCTGAAGTAGTACACACGAACGTCAATGGGATAGGAGAAAGGTCCGGAGGTGCCGCCACGGAAGAAGTAGCTGTCGGGTTACGAATTCTATTTGGGCTCGATTTAGGCATCAGATACGAGAAACTAATGGAGCTCTCGAAGCTTGTACAAGACATAACTGGGATTAAAGTTCCCAGGTATAAGCCAGTCGTAGGTGATACAGCATTCGGTTACGAAGCGGGTATCCCTGTAATGTTCTGCCGCAGACTTAGCGCGGTCGACAACCTGAAAGCTGGTTTGGGCTATCTGCCGGAATTCGTAGGCAACAAGTTCGTCGTAGCCCTTGGTAAGAAAAGCGGCGGCGCCAGCATAGAATGGCGTCTTGCAGAGATGGGAAAGACAGCAACTCCAGAACAGGTCGACAAGATTCTGACGCAAGTAAAAGAGATGTCGATAAAGAACAAGCGCGAGGTCGCGGATGAAGAGTTCAAACAGATAGTTGCAGAAGCTCTCGGCTGAACTTCCTCTTTTTCCTTGCTGACTCTGTTTGGTAGTTTGATTACGTATCTTGTTCCTGAGTTTCAGCGAATTGTTTTTAATGTAGAACCTGAAGAGTGATGCCATGATAGTTGAGATGGTGAGCGAACTAAAAGCATTCTTTCATCCTGAAAGTGTAGCTGTGGTGGGTGCTTCCAAAACCCCTGGCAAGGCTGGGCACACAGTCATAGCCAACATGCTTAGGATGAGGTATGAAGGCAGGATCTACCCCATCAACCCAAACGCAGACCAGGTTCTCGGCTTCAAAGCTTACCGGACCCTGAAGGAGATCCCTGGAAAAGTTGAGTTAGCGGTAATAGTTGTGCCTGCACAAGTAGTTGTAGACGTTATGAGAGACTGCGCTGAGAAAGGCATTCGAGCAGCGGTCATAGGTTCAGGTGGCTTCTCAGAGGTTAATGAAAGAGGAGCTAAGCTTCAAAATGAGATCGTCAAGATTTCCGGCGAGGCTGGGATCAAAGTTGTTGGACCGAACACTAGCGGAATCATAAGCACTCCAGGAAACTTTACGACAACCTTCTTTCCTCAAGAGAAGGTTAGACGAGGCTATGCATCATACGTTGCGCAAACTGGCAACTTCGCAACCCACACCATGAGGTGGATCACTACAGCCGAGTACTTCGGTGTGAGTAGAGTGATAGGTCTCGGTAACAAATGTGATGTAGACGATGCAGATGCAATTGAATATCTTGCCGACGACCCTGAAACGAAGGTGATAGCCATGTACATAGAAGGCCTCAAGAATGCGAGAAAGTTCCTTGAGGTAGCTCGTAAAGTAACGAAGAGGAAGCCTATAATCGCCTTAAAGAGTGGCAGAACAGCTGCAGGTGCTCAGGCCGCGATGTCCCACACCGCTTCATTAGCTGGAAATGACGTTGTAGTTGATGCAGCTCTCCGTCAAGCGGGAGTGATTAGAGCTACGAAGTATATGGACTTGGTCAACTTCACGAAAGCCTTCTGTCTTCAGCCGTTACCCAAAGGAAACCGAGTTGCCTTGGTAATGCCGTCTGGTGCGATGGGCGTTATCACAGCAGATGCGTGTGAGAGCCTAGGGCTTAAAGTCGCTAAACTCTCAAAGAGCACTCTTCAAAGACTTACTGACATTAGCCCTAGATGGATAAGGATGAGCAACCCAGTTGATATTTGGGCTGCTGCTCAAATACAAGGCGTTGAGAAAGCGTACAAGCTGGGGATGGAGGCTTTACTTGAAGATCAAAATGTAGACGCTGTAATAGCAACTCTAATGCTCGTAGAAGGATACTCAACGATGGACTTAAAGTTCATTCCTGAAATAAATAAGTATATTGACAAGCCTATCCTCATCACAGTTACCGGAGACAAGCAACTCTATGAAGTAGCGAAGAGGGAATTGGAGACCCGGGGGGTCCCCGTATACCTTCCACTAGAGCCAGCTTGCGAGGCTTTAGCTGCTATGGCGAACTACACCCGTTACCGATCTCGAGGTTGCAACTCGCAGAGCCATAGATCACTATGAAGTACTTGTTTCCATCGACGTCCCACAGTCCTGCTCATAGCTTCCGACTGTACTGATAGGAACTATCATCTACCAACGCGACAAGATCGTTGCCCATGAGTGAAGAAGCCACCTCGACCGCAAAGCGCTGAAGATCTGATAAGCGTTCAGCAAGAATCATCCGGCAAGACTGGAAATCCACGTATGTTTGATGTTGTCGGAACTACACAGGAGTTCAAGGAGGAGCCGGAGGGGATAAACAGGCTCGGCGTGAAGAGCGCGGTCCTACTAGCATATTACGTGAAGGACTTCACGTCAACACGCAGCACGCAATTCAGCTAAAGCATGTGGAGTTTCTTGCTCGATTCCCCTCAATGCCCTGAACCAACTCAGCCTCTACGACTAGGCTTTCTTTCCGAGCTTCGACATAACCTCGCGATTGACTAGGTTCCTCGGTTGCTCCCCAACAAGTATCCTTGCGACATCCTCGGCGCACATCGTCTGTATCTCGGCTAGCGTACCCTGCGAGTACCAAGCTATGTGAGGCGATATTATCACGTTATTCAATTCCAGAAGAGGATTATCAAGCTTTGGGGGCTCTTCCTCCAACACGTCTAGGGCTGCTCCAGAGATCCAGCGCTCTTTGAGAGCCTTGATCAACGCAGCCTCATTGATCAACGGTCCTCTCGACGTATTGACCATGTAAGCCGTCTTCTTCATCATCCGTAGCTGCGGCTCGTCGATCATGTGATAGTTCTCCTTCGACAGAGCCGAGTTTAGAGTGATGAAGTCCGAGTCTCGCAGAAGCTTTTCCAAGTGCACCTTGTCAACACCCATTTCCTTGAAGACCTGCTCCGGGACGAACGGGTCGTATCCTAGCAGATGTGCGCCGAAACCTCTCAGCCTTTCAGCGACCTCCTTTCCAACGCGGCCGAATCCAATTATCCCTACGGTGGAGTCTTTCATGCGCACAATCGGCTGGAACTCCCTCCAGTCCCACCGCTTCGCCCTAGTGGCTTGGTAGATCTGGGGGATCTTCCGGTTTATCGCCAATAGCAAGGTAACTGTGTGGTCGGCGACGTCCCATATGTTGTAGATCGTGTTAACGACTTGAATTCCTCTTTCTGTCGCCGCGGGCAGATCGACGTTGTCGACGCCTATACCGTAGCGGCCGATCGCTCTCAGCTTATCCAAGCTATTGATCACTTTCCTCGTAATTGGAGCGAACTGGACAAGGAGACCATCCGCATCCTTCGCGACCTTAATGACCTCGTCCTCCGTCTTGCACTGGTATTTCATAACGCTGGCGCGAATCTTGATTAGCACACTACGTTCGGGCTCATTTGTCGGAAAGTTCGAGTCCGTAATAACTACCTTAAAGTTTCCAGTCACTTCCTCCGCATCCCAAACTTTGTCTCGATGTTTGTGCCGGAGTCGATATAAGCCTTAGCCGAAGTCTCACATCGCCTGGGTCAAGCCGAGGCGGGATGTGCCAGCAGGAAGGAGAAAAGTGATGGATTTCAGCCGAGAACTTCTTGACCGAAGACACCTACCCATACTCGATTCGCGTTTGAATGGTGTATTAGGCGGATACGCTCTTAGAGATCGGGGACCTCAAAGTGCATCTTCAAGTGCCCGAACCGTTAGTTCGTGCTGTGGATGGCATGAGGTTGACCATAGGAAAAGGAGAAGCTGTCGGGCTTAGGGGAGTCTGGGTCCGGGAAGAGTGTAAACGCACTCTCAATTCTTAAGCTCGTGCCATGTCCCCGGGCAAGATAGAAGGTACGATACTTTTTGAAACGAGGATTTGATGGCGGAAACCCAGGCTTTCGGTAGGTTTTTTAAGACAATCGCCTGTATTGCTTCGCAACGGTGTAATCTGATGAATTTCTGCGTTCTTGTCACTGAACCCCTACCTGAAATAGAGTTCGGCTTGAAGATTCTTGAAGACACAGAAATAGAGATCAAGGATCGATTCGTCGCCGAAATTTTAGGCGATGATATACGTGATATCGACGCGGTCGTAGCGGGCGATTCGTTGGTTACAAGACGGACGCTTAAGGGAGCGAACAAGCTGAAGGTGATAGGTAGGTTTGGAGCTGGATACGATCGAGTGGACATAGAAGCATGTGCTGAGAAAGGTATCGTAGTCTTCAACGCGCCTCGTTTGAGCGGTCAATCAGTGGCTGAACATACGTTCGGAATGATTATAGCTGTTGCAAAGAACTTCCGATACATGGATCAGCTGGTTCGGGAAGGAAGATGGTCTGATAAACCGACACGCGTTGGAACGGAGCTGCATCGTAAGACATTAGGGATCGTTGGACTTGGTAATATAGGCTATTTGGTCGCAAGGTTGGCAAAGGCCTTTGAAATGCGCATACTTGCTCATGACCCCTATGTTCAAACAGAAAGAGCAAGGGAGGTCGGTGCGGAGATCGTGGATTTGAACACCTTACTTAAAAATGCCGACTTCATCACATTGCACATTCCTCTTACCGATCAGACGCGAGGTCTGATAGGAGAAGACGAGTTTGCTCTTATGAAGAAAGACGCTATATTGATCAACATGGCACGTGGCGGCGTGGTTGAAGAAAATGCTTTGTATCAAGCCCTGAGAGAGCGAAGAATTGCAGGAGCTGGCATAGATGTGTTAGAAAATGAACCTGTTACAAAGCATCCACTCTTTCAACTAGATAACATATTGCTGACGCCCCATATCGGCGCATGGACAAAGGAAGCCTTTAGAAGAGTTGCCCTATTTGTTTGCGAGAATATTTTGAAAGTGAAGAGAGGGAAATTACCAGAAAACGTCGTGAATCCCAAAGCAATCCAAGCGGCAACTTGGCTTCAACGATAAACCAGCAACCCAATGGAGGTTTCGTGTAGATTTTAGAATTTGTATTGCAACACTTATGCATCCTAAGAGATGTTTAATGTTGAACTGTAGTTAGCGTTTAAAAGGAATGAAAGCTTCAGCGTTACCGTCGTAGTCGACCATCATGACGTTTCAGGCCAGAAGCCAATGTTATCTATCGAAACGTCGTTTGTCCTTTGATCAATTCAGCTTCTTGACATAAACTTTCTTCAATAGTTATCTCCGTGCTCGTACATGGTGGAGATATTCTCTACCTAAAAGTGAACACGATCTTCACTCCTACTTTCGACTTTGCAAGTTCGAAACCTCTTGCAAATTCCTGTATTGGTAACAGGTTACTCGTCACCAACTCGGGATGAATCTTTTTTGCACGTATCAGCCGCAAGACATACTCGAAAGTCTCAACTGTGTTTGCGTAGACGCCCTGAAGGGTTATCGCCTCGCGGACTATGTCTTTTGGGGCGATCTTCGCGGGTTGCGAGCCCAAACCAACAAGACACAAGTGCCCACCCCTTCTTAACATGGATACACCCTGTTGCAATGCTAGGTGGCTCCCTGATGCTTCGAAGACGACATCCACTCCTTTATTCTCAGTAATCTCCCTGACCATTTCGACCGCGCTTTTTTCAGTAACATCTATAGTTTGGTCGGCACCAAGGCTCGACGCAAGCCTAAGTCTTTCCCTGTCAAGATTGGTTCCCGTAACAATAATGGTCTGGACGTTGAGAAGTTTAAGGAACTGTACTATGTAGAGTCCAATGGGACCGGGTCCTAACACAGCAACCTTTAAGCCAGGTCGGACGGATGCTCTCTCTATGACAGCGTGAGCTGCTGTGGCTATGGCCTCAAGTGGCGCCGCAACTTCGAACGGGATTTCGTCTCGTAGACAAACAGTGAATCTAGCTGGCGCAGCAAGATATTGAGCGAAAGCTCCGTTCATGTGGACGCCGTAGGTTCTACGGTTGGTGCAGATGTTACTTCGTCCCATTCTGCATTCAACGCAGAATCCACAGCCGATCGTCGCAAGTCCAGTCACGCGATCTCCGACCTTGAAGCCTTCGACCGCGTCGCCGATCTCAACCACTTCACCAGCATACTCGTGGCCCATGATAATCGGCAATCGAATAAAGTGGAAGGGGTCGTTCCAATCGTAGATTCCAATGTCGCTTCCGCAGATAGCAGCGGCCTTTACCTCGATGAGGACCTCATCTAACTTCAATCTTGGTCTACCCACGTTCCTGAGTTCGATGTTTCCTGGACAAGGCTTAGTCTTGACGACAGCCATCATAATATCCATACCTATCACTATCTCCATTCCTTGAAGATTATAGCTTTTTGTTGCGCATTTTGATTAATCAGAAGATGACAACCTAAAGCAGCTTGGAGAGACGAGCCAACTTGCAAGCAAGCAACCGGGACCAGGTCAACACAAGATTGAGCAGGGGAAGGACACTTCCTTGAAGAATACGCGCGAGGTTACCGACAACACATCTAACCCACTATTGAACAGGAACACGATTGTTTTTTGATATTCAAGGGACTTGTTGCTATTTGTTCTGAAACTGACAGGATAACATTCGCCGAGTTTGATAGATTCAAAATTGAATAGAATTGAAATATCATTTTTGGCGTTTTTTTTAAAAAGTCCTCTAGCTTTAGGCATGGCATGTCTCGCTAACTCAGGATAAATCCTGACTCTCCCGCCTAGATAATATTCAGGATTTAATCTTCCTAGAATAAGGTTCACGCCGGTTACAGTGATATCCTTTCCTCCCTTATTATAGGAGGCTGGCCCCAGATCTGCCCCTGCACCTTCAGGCGTAACTTTCAAAGCTCCACCTGGGTCGAACCATGCTATACTTCCTCCACCTGCCCCAATAGTTACCACATCAATCATAGGAACTCGAATAATTATATTGGCCTTCGGCAATCAGTGTAACGTCAAAACTCGTCCCGCCCGTATCGCAAGCGATAACATTAGGTTTTACCTTGACTTCTTCCGATATATGTCGATAGCGCGATGTGGAGATCTTAGCTCTGCCCTAACTTCTTCCTCAGCACCTTATCCACGCTTTGTAGCCCTAGCTGCTTCAAGATGTCTGATCTCGGTATGCCTCTTTCATCCCAGCCGACAGCCTCATAGTATTCCTTCCTCATTGCTTCGAATTCCTTTCTATCTACTGTCTGCCCGGCTTTGGGTCCTGATGGCAAGGGTTCATAGAACCGAGTTGGATTATCATCGTGTACTATAGGTTCCCATTTGAAGTCTGGGCCGCCCAGCAGTAACGTAGCCCTCTGCATATGCAGTATCCTGGGTGCAGTAGTTCCATACCATTCCTCAGAAGTCATTTCCCAACCTGTGACAGCTCTGAAGAATTCCCATACTTCAGGGAAGCCAGCGGCCAGCGGGAAGACGTTGAACCAACAGTATACTCCTGAGTCGTGAAGCATGAGTGAGAGCTCACTGTTTCCGCCAGTAAGTGGAAGCTGGGCTACGGATGTGTGGTCTCCGCCTTGGACGGAACATGCATAAGATACCTCGGTTGTATAGTCTAGTCCGCTTCTATTACCATGAGCACCTACGCCTATGCCCTTCACTTGAACCGCGTACTCTGAAAGATCTTTCTTCTTCATCTCTGCGATCTTCACTGCCGCCCTGTAAGTTCCCTGTGAAAGTACGTCGCCGATGCCTTCTCTATCAGCGATCTTTCTCGCCAGAGCGGCAAAGGCGTTTGCATCTCCCCACTTCAGATCTATGCCATGCAACTCCTTCTTTGTCAAGATGCCTCTCTCATAGAGCTCTCCAGCGAATCCAAGTACATTTCCACACTGTATGCCGCAAAATCCTAGATCATCCACCACGGTTGAAAGATAAACACTTTCTTCTGGAGTGAAGATGCCTAGGTTTGTTCCTATGTACGCTTGCAACTCATAGTCCGGATTGTCACCTATGGCCCCTTTGAAAGGCCCTGTTTTAGGCATAGCAAGCTTGAGACATGTCGTTGGGCATCCAAAGTCGCCCCAATACTTCTTTATCCAAACTCTATTCTCGAACCTGTCTACGCCATAGGTTCTTTCGTCATGCCATTCAGACTGCCAGTTTCTAACAGGCTCTGAACTCAGGCGAGCTCCAACCTCGTAGCCTGCGTATCCTGTACCCCATCGCCTCATACCGTCGCTTGCGTAAGATGCTTTAGATACCTTGTCTATCAGCTTCGCCACTTTGTCTATATCGACAACTTCTGGCAATGGTCCTGTTCCCTTCGCGACTAATGCCTTTACATTCTTGGAACCCATAACCCCTCCATACCCGCCATATCCTGCTGCATGCGTCCATTTCGCCATCACAGCCGCCATCCTAGACTCCTTCTCCCCTGCTGGACCTATGTAGAGTACGGCCGGCTCCTTCCATTCACCATAACCCGGTTTTCTCCTCTCAAGTTCCTGTATCACCTCCCTGTTGAGCGTCTTCAGGGTCTCTTTTCCATCCTTCCCCCATAGATGTCTTGCATCTTTGAGCTCAACTTGAGACTCTATGAGAGATATGTAAACTGGTCTAGGAGCTTTACCGACGATTATCAAGCCGTCGTAACCTTGGCATTTAAGCTCTATCCCAAACTCACCTGCAATTGTTGAACCTACTATGCCATTGCTCTGAGGAGATTTCCCGGATACGCAGACCCTACCTCCTGGGAAGAATCCTGTTAATGGGCCTGTTAAAACAAGGAGTATGTTCTCGGGTCCTAGCGGGTCAATTGTCTCCCATCGGTCGCCGAGTCTGTCCCATAGGATCTTTGTCGCGAGCCCCCTTCCGCCTACGTATTGCCTGAGAACACTCTCATCGAATA
>Ga0129297_10000350_pt1 | contig 21946 bp, 23 predicted proteins | sample I18A1metaG_FD_94708 | JGI IMG/M metagenome (GOLD analysis project Ga0129297, IMG submission 94708) | Lake sediment bacterial and archeal communities from Gulf of Boni, Indonesia to study Microbial Dark Matter (Phase II) - ​I18A1 metaG | ecosystem: Environmental > Aquatic > Freshwater > Lake >... | reverse complement strand
GCTCACATACAACATGATTCAGTTATACATGAACGACGACCTGTTCACAGACGGGCTTCTGAATACGCGGTTAATCGCGTTGAACATCGTACGAAGCTTAACCACAGCGATGAGCGTCATGCCCATCAATATCCCACTGCTCGTAACGATCGTATTGATTACAGGAATTATAGCCATGGCTAAGTATCAAGTAATAATACGGAATGGGAACGCCGTTGAAAGCTTAGGCCGCGTATCCGTGGTCTGCTCCGACAAGACGGGTACGATTACGAAGAATGAGATGACGGTGAAATGGATTTACTGCCCAGAAACCGACGGCGGATATGCGTTATACGGCGTTACAGGCGTAGGGTTCCAACCCCACGGCGTGATCATCCGAGTCATACCCGACAGAGAGCTTGAAGAGGTTTTAGCGATGGAACCTAAGGTGCTGACCACGCAGTTCGCGGAGGTAAAACCAGATACCCCCCTCGAAACCCTTCTTGCATCTGGTTTACTTAACAACGACAGCTCCATCGTATTGGAAAAAGTAAAGGATAAAGGTTGGGACGGGGAAAAAACCGTTTACAAGGTTACCGGCGACGCCACCGACGCATCACTCCTATTCCTATTTCATAAAACGCGACTTGACTCCGGCTTCTACAAAACACGGTTTGAAGAATTATGGGATTGCCCATTCGATTCAAAGCTTAAGCGCATGACGGCGTTCTTTAAGGACCATAGAGACAATAAATACGTCTTATTCACGAAAGGAGCCACAGACGTACTTTTAGCTCGGTGTAGTACGATTATTAGAGGTGGAAACCAAGCGGCAGCGTTGGATGATGAAGAAAAAGGCTTCATCGAAAACCAGGTTAGCCTGTTTTCACGCACGGGTTACAGAGTGATTTCATTCGCCTCCAAGAACTATAAAGGAGCCATGTCTAAGGATGAGAGGGAACTTCTTGAACAGGATCTGACATATCTAGGCTTTGTAGCGATAATGGATCCCCCGCGGGAAGGCGTCCGTGAATCTGTTTTCGAGGTGAAATGCGCAGGGATCAAACCCGTCATGATAACCGGTGACAGCGTTGAAACCGCGAAGAACGTTGCCCAACAGGTTGGGATCACTGAAGAAAACGATTTAGCTGTAGAGGGTCAGGTGATCCCGTTCTTAACCGATGAAGACTTTAACAGAACATCCGTGTTTGCGAGAACTGCTCCGAGGGATAAGATGGTCATAGTCGACCGATACAAGATGCAGAACCGTGTGGTGGCGATGACGGGTGACGGCGTCAACGATGCCCAGGCGATCTTAATGGCGGATGTGGGCGTAGCGATGGGCATAACGGGAACGGATGCTGCGAAGCAATCGGCCGACGTGATAATCGCCGACGATTCCTTCAACTCCATCGTTAGGGGAATCCGTCAAGGCCGAGGCGTCTTCCGTAAGATTCAAAACGTGGTTTTCTTCTACGTCGCCGTAAACCTAGCCGAAGCCGCGGTTTACTTCGGATCCTCGCTTATACCAAGTTTCTACCTCCTAAACACGTGGCAACAGATGTACATCTTCCTACTCGCGCATTCCATTCCACCCTTCGCCCTTATAATAGACTCCTTAAGCAAGGATGTTATGCGAGAGCAGCCACGTGATAACGAGGACCTCTTCGGCGAAGGCAGAAACAAGGCACTGCTCATCTACTCCGTTTCCTTGGCACTGATGCTCTACACAGCGTATTACGGAGTTCAATACGGATTTATACCCGTTTTCCCACAAAACAAGCAGGGTTATGTCCCATCCTTCGACCCCACCGATTACTTAAATCCTGCAGACTGGGCGCAGGCTAAGGCGCGTACCATGCTACACACCGTCGCGTTTGTAGCGGAATGCGTGCTAGTGCTTTCCTTAAGACGGATCGGTAAGTCGATGTGGAAAGCGTTACGTGAAGAAAATCATTGGCCTATCTGGCCCTTCATCATACTCGTCCCAATCATTCATCTAACCTTGATGTTTCTCCCCGGAACCCAGATGTTCCTATCAGCCTTCGGCATCAAACTTGAGGTGGTCCAGCTTAGCTTGATCGACTGGCTCATCGCATTAGCCCTCGGGGTTTTTCCAGTGGTGTTACTGGAACTCTACAAGGTAATAGGCGTCAAAGCGGACAGTGGAAACAAAACCCGCGCAGCGGCGCAGTTGAACACTATGACGGATTAACCCCTACTGTATTTGAAGACTGCTTACCCACTACCTGAAATTCCTAGGGTTTTACAGCTACCTATATAGACTAAACAACAATAAACTAGCCCCGATTAGCCAACAGTATAACGCGAAGAGATGGAACTTCTTATAGTCGATAATTCTCCAAAAAAGTTTCAAAGCGAAGTAACCTACAACCGTTGTGGTAGCTATTCCTATGACGACTTCAGGCCAACTCAACCCTAAAAAGGCGAAATCACTGAATCTTTGAAGGGAACTGTAGCCTAAGGCACCGATTACGGCTGGTATTGAAAGCAGGAAAGAAAATTTAAAGGCTTTTCCACGTTTTATCCCGAGGAGAAGGGCAACGGCGATCGTTACTCCGCTCCTTGAAACCCCTGGAATTACAGCTATCCCCTCAGCGATCCCGATAATAGCCGCCGCTGAGTAGCTTATGGTATCAGTGCTTTCATGCGAATACCTTACGGAGAAAAGAATTACCCCGCATAGAAGAAATCCTATGGCAGCGGGTAGAATGTCTTGGAAAATCAGGTTGACAGGCTCGTAAAGTAACACTCCGATGATGCCTGCTGGAATGGTTCCGACAACTATGAGGGGGATGAGTCTCCCATGCTCCGTTGTGAAATCCAAGTGTACCAAAGCCCGGAAGATACCCGCGATGTCTTTCCTGAAGAACAGCAGGGTAACGATGAGGGTTCCGAGGTGCAGGGTGAAATCGAAGAGTAACGAGATATGTTCGCCCAAGAAGTACTCGGCTACTTTAAGGTGTCCCGTACTTGAGACTGGAAACCACTCCGTTAAACCCTGGATAATCCCTAGAACCACGATTTCCATCAGGTCCAGTAGCGGTCACCGCTTTTTTCCTTTTTATACTCAGTTAGGTTAAATAACCTTTGATCCATAGGACGGGATGTGTATGAAGATCAAAGACATCGATACGATTCTCATGTCCTGCCCCATTCCAGAGGGGAAGACTTGGAGGCTGGGCGGGAGACTGGCTTCTGATGGAAGGACGTACCTAACAGGTCAGAAGGGTGTGAAGGTTGACCTCCTAATCCTTAAGGTCGTAACAGAAGACGGTCTCACAGGTTTAGGGGAGATCCAGGGCGGAGACTTAGCGATGGAGGCGCACGTTAAGCAGATGAAGCCGCGTTTCCTCGGCTTAGATGTCTTCGACGTAGACATGTTTACACGCCGACAACCATGGGGACTCAGCTGGGCTGAGGGAAGGGTGTTAGCGGCGGTTAACGTAGCCTGCTGGGACATCATGGGTAAAGCCGTTGGTAAACCGGTTTACCAGCTTCTAGGAAGTCGCTACGCAGACCGCGTAAGGGCTTATGCAAGCGGAGGCATCGACTGGGACTTCGTGAAGAACCCGGAGATCATAACCCGCGAAGCCGGAGGATACCTAGAGGAGGGATGGACGGCTTTCAAGTTCAGGATTCCTCCCGACGACCGCTGCCTGAACGTGATCAAGGCAGCGAGGGAAGCTGTAGGCGGGGAAATGGACTTGATGATCGAGGCGAATATGCGGTTCCGAACGGCTAAGCAAGCGATACGGATGGCGGAGAAGTTCGGTGAATACGATCCCCTTTGGTTTGAGGAACCCGTACCCGCCTTCTCCACTGCAGACATGCAGGCGTACATCGAGATCCGAAAAGCCCTGCCTAACATACCGATCTCAGGCGGGGAGGGAAAAACGAGTGTCGCCGAGTTTAAACCCTGGATTGACAGCCACGCCTACGACATCGTACAGCCGGACGCCTCCTATACAGGCTTATCCGAGGCGAAGAGAATCGCTTACCTAGCTGAGCTTCAGGGAATTCTCTGCTGTCCTCACGACTGGGGCATGGCGGTTGCCAACACAGCCAACCTACACCTAGTAGCCTCCATCCCAAACCACTTCCTCCTAGAGATCCAGACAACCTGGCACTCAAGCTGCCCACCCTTCAGGGCATTGGAAGGCACGGAGATCCTGAAGAAGCCGCTTGAGATGCATAAGGGTTACATAAACGTACCGACGGAGCACGGCCTCGGCATCGAGCTGGACGAGGATGCGTGCAAGAAGTTCCCATATAAGGAAGGCCCAACGGCGGTTCCATGGGAAACCATTTTCTAAGTGAAGAGGTTGAGGTGTGACCTAGGCAACCCTTATCTTGAGTGAATAAAGTCGAGTTCATTATACATATTATCTGTAAGAGGTCGAGTTCTGAATTCTTGCCTTACTTCTTCCAAGCGTTAAAGGTTTTCCTGAAGTGGCTCGTTGAAGAATATTTTCTCAGTATCCATGACGTGCCTCTATTTTACCCATGTTTGATTAGGTGCCCTTCTCGATGAGAGGCTTCAGCTTCGAGTTTACAGCTTCAGGCTCAGGTGCTAGGTCTTCGACCTCGAGGATTCTCCAGGTTTCAGTGTGCATAATGGTCTCGGATGGGGCTACAGTTCTTAGGGGGCCTAGGGTTTCAAGCTCCAGTATAGCGGGGTTGGTGTACATTTCCACGTTGCATCCATAGTCGGGGTATTCCCCCGCTTCTAGTTGGAATTCCTTCACAAACGCGTATCCGTCGACCCAGTAAACCGTCCATGGTGGGTTAGCCATGGTGCCTATCTTAATGGGGTTCACGGCTTCCGTGTCCTGTTTCAAGAACAGGTACTCGTCGGAGAGCTTTAGCCTCTTATCTGTTAGATGCGTGTAAGGCCAGAGTGTTAAGTGTCTGTCGGGTAAGAGCCCATCCCCATCAGCCTTTGAGGCTTCTATAGGTGTTACGGCGAATCCCCTCGGTCTCATCACGGAGAGCGCCCAGCATGCAAGTTTAATCGGCCACCTCCCGATGTTCCTCACCGTATGCGTGACTTGGACGCTGTTTCTGGAAAGAGGCTTCACCGTTATCTCTTTCTGAGTCGCGTTTTCAGGCTCTGGGTTACCGTGGATCGTTACGCTTCTCGCGTTAACCGTAAGTTTCACGGACTTATTGTCCAGCGAGTATGAACGGGGTTTAGCCTCAGGTGCACACCATAGTCTATGCCCCCCGAAGATCCGCCAGAAACCATCGGATGTTTGAACTCCTAGGTCTGGAACAACGCCGAAGAGGTTAAACTCCGGCTTCTTCCCATGCGCAAGGGTGAGGATTCGCGGTCCTATCTCCGTTGATGCCCCTATAATAACATCGTTCAGGTAGAACAGCTTTGTTTTAAAACCGCTGATCTCGGTCTCATCTATCTTCATCCTTCCCTCCTCCTCAAACCTCCATCGATACGCTTCTGAATAACGTATGTTTTTATCTAGTTTACGATGGCTGCGATCCCTTCAACCCGGGAAGCTTTTCCATACACATGTGGAGAGTTAGTCAACGCGTGTTTCAAGGTTGTAGAAATGGAGAAACGGGTTCAACAACCCCGCATTAAAACTATGATGCGTTTTCCAGAGGGGCAGTGTGTTTTCATTCCTTTATTATCGATGGCTTCCTTACTCAGTCTTGGCGTTAGTTCTGATGTGTGGAATTGGCTGAGGGCTGAAGATCTTGAAGATCCGTTCCTTAAGCCGTGCCTCAACCTGCTTCCTCCAGGTGAGGTCTCTTGTAATGGTCGCAAAACCAACGTAGTTACCTGAAGGGTCTTTTAAAACACTCGCTGAAAGCTCCGCTGGGAATTCACGCCCATCTTTAGATCTGAAAGTGTATTCTACGTCTCTCATTAAACCTTGCTCCATAGTCTTCCTCAGGTTCTCCACGGCTCTTCTATGGTCTCTCCCAACGATAAGGTCCAGTAGACTCTTACCGATAACCTCCTCTTTCGATGAATACCCATGCATCTCCAGTAACGTTTCATTGCATTCAACTATCTTTCCATCCAGATCCGTCAACGCGATTCCGTCTTGAGACAAGGCAAAGACGCATCTAAGAACCTCCTCCAAGTTCCACTTCTCTTCCTCTATCTGATTTTGTTTGGTGATGACACTTGGAGTGTTGAGTACCCCTGTTATACGCCTCTCGGTGGCCCTCACAATACTGTTACGCTGAGTAATCAAGTGCTTCTCCAAAAACCCTGTCTTGGGACTGAATATCCGTAAACTGCGAGGAATTTGACGACACCTACTCCAAGTTGAAGCTTGTGTATCTGTGTTAAACATAAATACACAACTCCCAAATAATACTTAAGGAACATAATTTAAGTTTTTCTGTCTTTAAGTGAATGTTATCAACATAAATTACAAGGCATCTCGTTCATCTAGTAAAGCTTCCCTATAATCGAGAAGCGACTTGATGCCTTCGCCGTTAACAATATTATGTAGAAGGATGGAATAAAGTAAGGTTCTAGGGTCCTCAACAAGGTTTACAGGTTTTTCTAAGTCTTCCTACCCTGCTCCCCGTGCATATCCTTAAAAATCCTCTGCGCGCTGATCAGTTCTTTCAAAGTGTTAATCGTTATCCAACGTCCTTTGTAGGGAACAGCTTTTAAGAAACCTTGGTCGGCTATCTTCTGCAAAGCCTCAGATTCAAAGTCTCCCTTGGCAGGGAAGAACCTTTCCACAACCTGCTTGGAGAAACAGTAATGCCCAATGCATACGCTTACGTTTGAAAGCAGCGGCTTTTGCTTAAACCCCACGATGAACCCTGCCTTATCAACGTCAACAACTCCGTAGGGTAGGGTTGGGCAACCAGTTACGATAGCTGAGGGAAACTCAAGTAAGGTCTTTGGGTCATAGCCGTCTAAGAGCAGGTCGTCAACGTTCATCACATAGGCTTTATCCCCAACAACCGCTTCGTTGAAGGCTTTAAACACAGCTCCCCCTGTGCCCAGCTTCTTTTCCTCAACGCTGTAGGTAACCGCCCTTTTAGTGAGATTGGTTTGGTTTGAAGCCAGAATGATCCTGTCGAATCCATAAGAGGTTAACCAGTCAATCTGCCAGTCAACCAAGGTCTTTCCGCCCAAGTCGATTAAAGGCTTAGGTGTATAGGTGTAAGGTTTCAGCCTCCAAGCATCCCCACCACAGAGAATAACTGCTTCCTTCACCAAACCACCTCGCACATCAGTGGTCAAGCCTTTAAATTACCCTTTACGCGTTTACTAACGCGCAATCTCTGCACTTATATGTATCGGTTGACTACTCCTCAACTTGAACCGACGTGATCTGTGATCTGCTTTTGGTTTGACTATGCGCCACAGGGATTCATGACGCCTCCGGTTTTTAGTTCACGTTTAAGTCTTACCATTCCTAAGTAAACGCTTAACGAAGGTATGGACTACGTAAGGTTCCTGTAGCTATTAGGTGTTCTCGTTGAATTGCTTAAGCTATCTGATACTTGAAGCTAGGCGGCAGCCGCTAAAATCAAGGCAGAAGTCTGTCACAAGGTTAAGCGGATATTGGCTTTAAAAGAAGTTGAAACCATGTTGACCATTCCCCTACAAGCGGCATGGTTATAAAGATGAACCACTTAACCTAAGCATGGAAGGATGGTGCTCAGCTTGAAAACCTGTATCAACGGCGCAACTACGATGCCTTACTCCCTCGATGTAGACGTAACGTCAGCTGCGAAAGCGGGGTTTCAAGGCGTCGAAATCTGGAGGGACAAGCTTGACAAATACCTCGCCGCTTACTCCTTGGAAGACCTTAGACGGCTTCTGAAGCGCCACGAGCTAGGCGTAGCCGCCATATGCCCTTTTGGAGGCTACATCTGGTGCCCTGAGGAAAGCTTCCAAGAGAAACTTAAGGACGTTAATTCCTACCTTGAGGTAGCGGCTAAAATTGGATGTGAAAACCTCCTCGTCTGCGCGGAGACCCCCGGTGAAAAAACCTATGACGCGGTTGTAGCCGCGCATGTTGAGCGGCTTTCAAGGTTAGCTGATGAAGCAGGTAAGTACGATGTGAAGGTGGCTTTGGAGTGGTTTAGGAACATGAAGACACCTGTTGAGATTGTGAGGGAAGCGGGGCATAAGTATCTGGGACTTATGCTCGACACGTTTCACTGGTACCGCGGCGATGGGGAGCTAAGCAACGTCGCCTCAATCCCCGCTGAAAAGCTGCTGCTTATCCACATAAACGATTGTGAAGACCTTCCGAGGGAAAAGCTTACTGATAGGAATAGGTTGTACTGCGGGTTAGGCGTTATCCCTCTCATCCCGATCCTTAAGACCTTGAAGGGTCTTGGTTATGGAGGTTACTTATCCGTGGAGGTCTTCAGGGAGGAATACTGGCGAAGGGACGCCACGACGATCAGTGGAGAAGCCCTGGGAACCTTAAAAGACGTGATGGCGAAAGCTGGTTTATGACCTAGCTTCAACATGTGCCGAATATGTTGGCTTTGAGGAAAAGCTACGCTTAAATAATTACCGCTGGATAACCGTTTCAGGTGCCCTGTTTATGGAGGTTTTAGTTACTGGTGCAACGGGTCGCGTCGGCGGTAACATGGTGAAGGGTCTACGCGGTGAGGGTTACGATGTTAAAGCTTTAGTGATGCCTGGTGATAAGGCGGTGGCTAAGGTTGTCCAGCTAGGCGCTAAGGCCGTTGAAGGAAGCCTAACGAATTACCAGGACTGTGTGGCTGCGGTGAAAGGCGTCGACGCCGTCATCCACCTAGGCGCTTACATGCCGAACGTCCTCAACGTTGAGGACCGGAGGGGCTCAGAAGAGATGGTTCGAAACCTCTTCGAGGTAAACGTTGGCGGAACCTTCAACATCCTCGAAGCCGTAGCTCGATACGCGAAGGACTGTAAGCGGTTTATCTTCGCCAGTACAGGGGCCGTTTACCCTGAGGGCGGTCACCGGTATACCCCTATAGACGAGTGTCATCCCCGGTGCCCTGTGGGAATGTACGCTTACTCCAAGGTTGCCGGTGAAGAGCTCTGCTGGGCCTACCAGCGGGAGTACGGGATCCCGTCAGTTATCTGCAGGTTCGCGTATGTCTTAGGCGCAGGCGAGATCCTGAACAAGCTCTACTTCTCCTCCATATGGGCTAACAGGGTCCTTGAAAGGTTGAAGGGGGTGGGGGAGAAGACACCCGCTGTGCAGAGCTTGATTACGGAGATCGAGGGAAAAACTAAGGGGGAGGAGCATCTAATCATCGGCTACGACTGCGGGGGAACAGCGTTTAAGCTATCAGTTGTCGACGTTAGGGACCTTGTCCAAGGGATCCTCCTCGCTCTTAAGAAGGACTCAGCTGTAGGCGAAGCCTTCAACCTCGCAGCTCCAGCACCGCTGTACGTGCCGGAGCTCGTTCCGTACATCTCAGAGAAGACAGGTATTCCCTACATCACCGCGACGTTGCCTTGGAAACAGGTAAGCTGCGAGCTGAGCATCGTGAAAGCCCGGGCTGTTCTAGGCTATAATCCCAGATACGATGTCTTTAAAATGGTCGACTCCGCCATCCTCTTTCAGCAGGGGAAGGATACATCCGTCGTTGACAGGCTTCAACCTAAGGTGTAGAAGAGAGTGAAAGCTTCCCGCAGCTAATAAACTAAGTCTGTGGAAAAAATGGTAGGCGGCTATTTTAAGCCAGAATGCATAGAAATGAGAGTAAGCTCACCATATGGATGAGTCGGCGGTGTGCATGTGTGCGCTTGTGGCTTAAGGTAGCCAATGCAGTCATCGCCTTACTATGCGTATGCGCTCTACTTTACACCTCCTTTGTTTACCTAGTCCTCGACAGCCTCACCGTGACGGGTGAGCAGCTCTGGTGGAGAACCTCCCCACCGGGATCCCTTTTCCCCATTCCCCAGCGTTCAGGTGTTCTCCAAGCCCTAAGCCAAGTCTCTGAGCTGGATAAGACCCTATACTATACCTTGATCGCGAACAACCTCCTCATCCTCATAAACCTAGCCTTAATCGTTACCTTGACAGCGATGGTTTTGTACACGCGTGGACACAGAGGCACTTAACCCTCTCAGACCCTGCATAAACCATTGGAAAAACCCGTTGACTGAGGGGTTAATAAACCGATGTTTCACAGCTGGCTTAAGGCAAAGCCTCCGATAAATTATAGAAGCCCCTTCTATTTATGCCGGGCACGGGTCTTTCAGGGGATTTAAACACGGCTTTCTAAATCCCCGTTCGAACCCGCGACTTCTGTGACCCCTCCAGTAGGGCTCTCCAGATCTCTTCTCATCTCGCTGATTATGAGTCTAACTCCCTTTACGGGTCTGGCGCTCCAACCAGTCTGAGCTAGCCCGGCTGCATCTACTTCCAATTCTGGGGGATAAAAAGTTATTGTGTTTCCATCTCCGCGTACTTCCGCCATCCAACCTGGGTTTCCCAGTAGTTGCTATGAGGTTTGAAACTTACCTTAACTTTTTTCAGGCGTTCCCCTAGGATCGTTATTTCCCTCAAGTCTCCTTTCCCAAGCCCCACCTTATCGGCTAGGTGTATGTAACCTATCTCTAATGGGTTGAACCCCATGATCTCAGCCATCACCGCGTCGGCGGCGACGAAGTCGGTGCTCGCTACGGCTGCGCGGAGTTTCACCGGGAAACCGCTGACAGGTCCGTTTCCTTCCATACCGATGAAGCCGTCGATGACGCCGACGTCTGGTTTAACAACTTTGGTTAGAGCTACGAGGTTTCTGCTTAGAAGCCAGTTGCTCTTAAGGACCGTTTCTAGCGGTGCGCTGGGCTCCGCAGCGGCTCCATGAACCCATACGTGCTCACCCTTCGGCACGCAGCCTAGCATGTTCTTAGTCGTAAGCGTGCAACCGACGTGGTCGTGGGTTTTAGCCCTGGCTACGGAAAACCTGTAGTTGCTGTTCTTCGCTGTTCTCGCCACCCTCACGGTTTTCCCTAAACCGTCTAAGGTGCTGAAACCAACCGTGTCATACACATCGTTGTTCAAGTCTACAAGCTTCACGTTACTGTAATCTTTTTCAAGAGCCTTGTAACCGAAGCTTTCAAAGGCTTTCCATGTGTCAGTGGCTGAGCCCTCGGCTACGATGACCTTGCTTGGGTTGAAGGGTTGGATGAAGTCGATTACAGCCCTCACGGCGTCTACGTGCGTTGCGGCAAGCTCAACGGTGCACGAGACGAGGTTGGGTTTAACGAGGACCCTCCGCCCCCTTATCCTGTTGGGGTTAACGTCCTCCTTGATGAGTTGAAGCGCTTTAGCAACGGTTGAATACCTTTCATCGCCTTTAGCGACACCTACTCGACTCATGGATAAGCCTCCCATACTCGTACGGTGTTTACTCCACGAGGAGTAACCCGTAGTAGCTCGGTTTCTGGCTTGTGCTTCTCATAACCTCGATCTTGAAGCCTGCCCTACGGGCTGTGCTGAAAACGTCGATGCCGCAGGCTTCCATAGCTGGGCGTGCAAGGTCTGGGTGATCGCATTCCTTAAGGTTGCATTTATCACAGAAGGGGCATGGACCTGCGCCTAAGCCGAAGGCTGCGTGGTAGCCTGAGAGGAAGGCTTCCCGCTCCATCTTAGCCGTAACCTCGTGGACCGTAGGCGCTTCCTCCTCAAACCGCATCATTAATGCCCATTTAAACTCCTTAAGCAGTTTCCTAGTCTGATCAGGTGTTGGGCTGTACGGTGGGCATGTTAACCTCCGCCCGTATCCATCACATCCATACTGGCACTTAAGCCTCACCCAGTCGGCGACCACGATGTCGCCTACCTTCACAACTTTAGCTTCCTTAGCCCCCATCTCCAAAGCCTTACACGCAAGTTGCCTAATCCCCTGCGAAGGCTCAACCATCTCTGGAAACCCTCTATGAGCCTAGCCTTAACCCCCACATAACTGTTTCCCCGCATACCATAAATAGGAGCCAAAACGCGTGCATGACCAATGGGGATACTACATCCTAATCGGAATCAACTCTGCGTACTCAGTTGTTGAAGCGGGAATCCCCGCATCTTTTAACCCAGAGGGTTTACGGATTCATCCTAGTACCAGCCCACTCTCCGCATCGCGTCGAGGAGGTCGTCGGCTACACATTTTATCTTCCTAGCATCGATACGCTCAATCCCCGGTGTCCTCGCCTGCATGTCGGCGTAGTTTGGATGCGTATACTCAACCTCAACCGTGACGGGTGGGTTTACGGTGAAGGGTTTAAACTCGGTCAGCCGCTCAAGGGACTTCTTCGCCGCCGCACGGATACGCTCCCTAGCCTCAGAGGGGGCTAGGCACACGGCGAAGTTCCTGCTGAAACCCTCCTTCACAGCCACGGTTTCAACGTTTCCCAGAAGCGTCTGGGCTTCCTCTACAGCCTTCCTGCAGCCTGTAACCAGGGATACAGGGATGCCGAAGTATCCTAGGATCGCCGCTTCGATACCGATCTCACCGACTTTCACGCCGTTTATGTAAGCGTTATAGATGACCCTGGTCGACATCGTGTGGTCTAAGACCGCGTTCCGGGTTCCCGCCATGGCGTGGTAGCCGATGAGGAAGGCTGCGTTGAAGCCTCCGTTAAGCCCAGGTAATGCCACGGGACGGGGACCGCCTGTAATGTACCTCGCCGCCCTGTGAAGCTCCTCAGCCACAAGGTTGAAACCTCCTCGAGCGCCATGCCCATCGTTTACAAGAACCTCGGAGGCTCCGGCTTCCACAGCACCCTCCACAGCCGCGTTGACTTCCCGTGTTAAGAGGAGACAGGCTTCCTCATACTCCCTGTTTCCAGCCTGCGTCTGCTCCTCACGGATGACCCCGCTTACACCTTCGAGGTCAGTAATAACATAAACCTTCAATCAACCACCTATGCGGTAAAGGGTTGGTTTAACCATAAAAGCATGTCGAACCTCGGCTAAGCCGTTTCGATGGAAAGATTTTTATTTTTTCTCATGTAATATGGTTTCAACCTCTAGGAACGTTGAGGATAACCGAGAGGTCCAGAGATAGCGTAAGGAGGTGTGACTTCAATGTCCGAAAAACCCGCTGAAAACATCGTTTTAATCGGTAAGAAGCCTGTGATGAACTACGTCGTAGCCTGCATGACGTTGTTCAACTCGGGTGTCAAGCAGGTTTCGGTGAAGGCCCGTGGAAGAGCCATAGCGCGAGCCGTTGACACAATCGAGTTGATCCGCAGAGCTTTCATAAAGGACCTAGTGCTCACAGGGATTAACATCGGAACCCAGCAATTAACGGGACTGGAAGGACAAACATCAAACGTCTCCACCATAGAGATAATCATCGCAAAACCCTGACCGCGAAGAGTTGAACTAAGACCCCCCTTATTTCCCATTTTTTATAAGACACTAGGCACCCATACATGCCTTTGTAGACCATCTATGCACAGGTCTGACGGAACGTTCTCCATGGTTGCGCGGAGCCGCGGAGGCCTCGACCTCGGTGTCTGCGTAGCCACAGCGGTTCCAAACGTGGGGGAGAGGGTTCCCCACGTTGAAGCCTGTGTAGGCGCCGTCGCAACCCAAGCGCGTACAAGCGTGATCTACGGTGTTGAAGGCTTAAGGCTTCTGAGAAACGGGTTATCACCCATGGAAGCGTTGAAAACAATGCTCAGCCAAGACCCTGAAAGGGAGCATAGACAGGTAGCCATCATAGACGTGGATGGTAGGAAAGCCGCTTTCACGGGGAAGGAAACCCCTGCATGGAAGGGTCATATAATGGGTGAAAACTACGTCGCAGCCGGTAACATCCTCGCCGGCGAAGCTGTTTTAAAGAATATGGTAGAATCCTTCAAAGCCTCCGAGGGGATGGACTTAGCTGAGCGGCTTATGCGGGTTTTGGAAGCTGGGCAGTGTGCGGGTGGGGATAGACGTGGGAAAAGGTCTGCCGCCCTCTTAGTGAAGGGCGTTGAGCCTCCTAGAACCGTCGACTTAAGGGTTGACGACCATGAAGACCCAGTCGCAGAATTGAGGAAGCTGTTTGAGGCATATAGACCCCCTCAAGGAAAGCGTTGAAGGAATAAGGGCTTCTGTAAAAGTGGCGACGGTGGGTAAGCGGATATGGGTATCCAAATCCTCTTAGAGCTAGCGGTCTGAAGCTGGAAAGACTTTTGTCATCTCCACTGAGCGACCAAACGGGGGTTCCCCCTACCAGCTTAAAGCCCTTCAAGGCTTGGATACACCTTCTAATAGCTTCATACAGTCTCGGTGGATTGCCTTAGCATTCCCTAGGGCGTCCTCTGCGTCGGCTTTCTCGAAGAGCGTGGCGGCCGGGGCCATTCTCAGCTCATCACCGTACATCGCTGGTTCCCGCTTCTCAGCGAGAAGCCTACTGACCTCAGCGTAAGCCTCGACGTTGAACCATTTTGGAAACCGTTCTTTGAAGGTTAAGAGCACCCGGCTTACGTCATGTTGCTTCGGGTACTCCACCCCTACGAGCCTTAAAACGGCTTTTAGGCTTAACTCCACACATTCCTGCGCCGCCCTGACTGTGTAGGCGTAGTTCCCCCGCTCAATAACTCTCACGGAAGTTTCCAGTCTATCCGCACCCTGTTGGAGCATAGCCCTTGCCACATCAATGCTCTTCATAGCTCCAGAACCTCGCCGAAAATCAACCCAGGTTTTAGGTCCCAGTACCACTCCTCTGGGGTTAAGAAGACCCTTCTAGCGCCTATAACCCTTAAATGACTCCTCAGCTCTTCACCCCGCCATTGGAAGAAACCGTCATCGTAGATGGTTACCCCCTCATCTACTACATCCAGTAGGATGGGTGGGTGGCGCTCAAACTCCTCGGGTGTTAAGGGTAGGAAGGAAACGTGGGTTTCAACATCATGGGAGTTAAGCCAGTTTAATTCCGTTGAGACCTTCCAGCTCCACTCGACCTTCACCAAGTGCTCCAGCCTCTTGCCGAAGCTTTCCTTGAACGCTGCCACGACGAGGAGGTCGAGGTCACTGTTGAGGCGGGCGTTTCCACGCGCCACAGAACCGTAGACAACTAAGCTCCTTAAACCCTCCACTTCAAAGCTTAACTCTGAGGCGAGAAGCCCTATCAGCCGCGTATACCTTCCTTGCTTGAAGCGTCCTAGGCTTGCGAGTCTACCACCGATGAGGAGCGTGAGGGTTTCAGGGTCGCAGAGCCTGTAGAGCCTCTTATAACCCTCTCTTCTATGAACGTAAAGCGCCCCTCCCCGCCTTAACAGGCTTACGCCAACCTTCGCCATCGGCGCTGACTTTGAAAGGGAGAGGGCATCGCTAAAGGTGAAGACCTCCCCTCTATAGCCAGCGTACAGGTCGGCGTAAAGCCTGAGAGCCCACCTAGGAAACCACATAGGTAAACAATTTATTAACCTGATAAATAAAGGTAACTCTTTGAATAAACCCCTTAAGCCTCCACACCTCTAACCACAGGTTAAACAAACGATGTTTAAAATGATGAACAGAGCTACCCTTAAACTCATGTTCTGCTCGTTCTATCTTCAAGGAAAATCTTTATCGTCAGCGTCTCAATGAGTCTTATAACCAAGGTCTATAGGGAGAAGGGGTTAAGCTTGGCAGGTACGGGTGAAAAGTGGCCGAAGCTCGTGGTTACACCTCCAGGTCCGAGGGCTCGGGAGGTCCTGAGGAGGGATGAGAGCGTGGTCTCTCCTTCCTACAACCGTAGGTACGCCCTTGTAATCGACTCGGGTTCCGGCTGCATCCTTAGGGATGTGGATGGGAACGAGTACATCGACCTCGACGTGGCTTCGGGGTGCTTAGGCGTAGGAGCATCAAACCCGGAGGTTCTCACGGCTTTATCTGAGCAGAGTAGGAGGCTTCCAGCTTATCCAAGCTCAGATCTTTACTCCGAGGTTTCCGTAGGACTCGCCGTGGAGCTTGCTGGGCTGTTCACTTTCAGGCAGGGGAAGGTTTTCCTTGCTACAAGTGGGGTTGAAGGCTTCGAGGCAGCGTTGAAGCTTGCACGGTGGTATACGCGTAACCCATGGTTTATCGCTTTCACTGGGAGTTCTCACGGTGAGACCTATGGTGCCCTCAGCCTCTCCTCGGCGAAGCCGGTTCAGAGGAGGCACTTTACGCCCCTAATGCCGTGCGTCGCCTTCGCTCCCTACCCTTACTGTTTCCGATGTCCCTTCAAACTCAACCATCCAGAGTGTGACTACCAATGCATTTCCTTCATCGAGGAGCAGATGCTTGGGAAGTATGTAGCATCTGAGAACGTTGCCGCCGCGGTTTTTGAGCCTATCCAGAGGGAGGGCTGTGTTATCCCGCCTCCAGGTTACTTCCAGAGGCTGAGGAAGCTGGCTGATAGGCATGGCTTCACCCTCATCGACGATGAGCGGTGGACAGGTCTTGGAAGGACTGGGAAATGGAGTGCCCTGGAGCACTGGGAAACCCATGCTGAAATCCTATGCCTAGGGGAGGCTCTGACGGCTGGGATTCCGCTCGGAGCTGTTGTCGCGGAGGGCGAGGTGATGGACTGGGAGCCAGGTTCCCATACAGGCACATCCGGAGCCAACCTTATGGCATGCGTTTCCGCCCTTAAAGTCATCGAGATCGTGAAGCGCGATAGGCTGCTGATGCAGTCCACGCAGACGGGTAGGCACATCGTGAAGCGACTTGATGAACTGCGGGGAAAATACCCTATCCTAGGAGACGTACGGGGGAAGGGGCTTATGATTGGGGTTGAAGTCCTAGATGACCCCAAGATGAAGAGCCCAGGCGAATTGGAAGCTAAGGAAATCCTGAAACGCTGCTGGAGAAGGGGCGTTGTCCTCGGTTTAGCGGGCTCTTCAACGATCCGCATAACACCCCCCCTGAACATCTCAACAGAGTTCCTAGACTCAGCTCTAAACGTAGTTGAAGGTGTGGTCGGAGAGGTTTACAGAGAAAAAACTGGTTGAAAACAGGCGTATTTTAAGCATGGGTTAACCCGGGTTAACCTACTTTAGCTCCACCTTATATCCAATGGAAAATGTGGAGGCAAAACCCCCGTGATTTAAGATTACGCGGGTCCACTCTTGGAAACCAACGTCATTCTCCTTCAATCATTCGTCCCAATGAAAGGTTTAGAGGATGGGTGGTTGGTTCAAGCCCAAGAGGTCTTGGAGTTCAAATGCAGCATGCGGCGCCGCTTTATGGGTGACGCCGGAGACCATCATAAGCGTATGCAATTACTGTGGCTACCCTATGGCTGTGCCAAGCTTCGTATCCTTGGAAAAGATGTATGTTGTGCCTTCGAAGCCTTGGAATGCCGCCGTTTTTCCTCCAGCACCAACATAGAGGAGTTTAAGGTTGAGTACCGCGGTCTTGTACACTACCAAATCTGGGCCCTCTCCCACCAGTACCGGGAGAGGAATACCCAGCATACCTCGAAGGCGCTGACGGTAAGGTAACCGCCGTTGAGCATCCTCTATCCATCGAAGCCCGCGCCCTTCAAGTATCAACAGCCGCGGCTTTCATCGTAGCTGGTTTAGCGATATGGTTTGCTCTATCCTTCCTCACACCCCTCACCATCATAGGCGCCTTGATCCCCTGTGCGGCTTCAGCGATACCCCTTCTCACCCGCGGTGTTACACGGCGGGTCAAAGCCTCGGAGGTCAAGGAGTTCACGGAGAAGACTGAACCTATTACTGTGGAGAAAGCCTTCAAAGCCCTTAACGGACTGCGTCTACCCGTGAGACCATTCCCAGATATGCAAACCGGAGGAATTTAACGCCTACTCTCCCCACCCCTCCTCAACACGGCTAGGAGGATTAGGGTACCTAGTCCTATGGCGAGGAGGGCGACGGAGTATAGAACGTTAGCGACGATGCTGTAGACTGTAACGGATGCGGCGAGGAGGATGAGGAAGATGCCCCAGCCTCCGTAGTAGCCTTTCTCATCCATCTTATAGGCAAACCCGTAGACGAGTGTCCAAGCCCCTAGAACAGTGATTATGAAAGCGCCTAGCAATCCTAGGTTTGTGACGGCGCCGCTGGCGTAGAGGACGGCGCTGACGCCGATGGTTACCAGTGTTAACGCGAGGGCTGGTAACCCGTAGCTTGGAGTTGCCATGGATGGTCACGGGAACTTAAACCCGCAGTTGAGGCAGAACTTGGACTCCGCGGGAACTGTTTGGTTACAGTTGGTGCAGGTTTTAGTCTGGGCGACTGCTGGCTGAGGTTGCACGCTTATCGGTGAACCGCAGTTTGAGCAGAACTTGGAGCCTTGAGCCATAGCTGTGCCGCATTTCGGGCAGGTAATCATAGGTGTGGGTTGAGCGGGTTGGGCTTGTTGAGGAGGTGGATATAGGAGCGGGGGTACTAACACGACGCCGGCGCCTACGGCGGCTCCAGGGGACTTCCCAAGCTCCTTAGCCGTTTCCTTAACGGTTTCCATTCTGAGGACTTCGCTGGGCGCCACACCGGTTCCTCGGATGTAGAAGATACGGTCGCGCCACTCTGGGACGGTGTCCACGCCTTCAAACCGTAAATCGGTGAGGTCCATCCCGAACCTTGTAAGGTCCTCAGCGATCTTCACCTTCACCTCGGTGGAAACCGTTGGGAGGCTTAGGAAGACGTTGAAGATGCTGTAGGTTGCCAGCTGCTTCATAGTGGCTTCGTTGACGTAGCCGCGGATGTACTCGTTCACATCGGATGTTGTGAAGAGGGATTGCCTACCTACGACTTCCATGACGAAGAGGCTGGGGTCCTTAACTTGGAACCAGTAGCCGCCGTTGAACATCAGCGGCGCGATCTCTACGGTTTGGGTGCGGCCTCCAAACTTACCCGCGAAGCGCTTCGTCGAAACGTAGATGATCATGCATTTGAAGGGGGTTTGGTCGAAGCCTGCGATACGTGAGAGCACCCCTGTGAGAAGCGGCAGGTTCAGGGTTGTCAAGGTGTGGCGTCCAGGTCCGAAAACCTCGTAGACCTTCCCGTCTCTGAAGAAGACGGCGGCTTCCATCTCGTGAACGATGAGCTGAGCGCCCCACGTGATGTTCTCAACCGGGTACCTCCAAACCACGTCCTCCGCCATCGGGTTTACCCATTCTATAACCTGTGGCATAGCGTTTCCCTACCTCCTAGGTGGTTAAACCTAGTATTACGTTTTTCCTCTCGTTGAAGATGGCTTCAAGCTCCCTGAGGGAGCCGATTAAGGCGTCGAGCTTCGCCTTCACTCCTGCCGCCGCCTCAGCGTCCGCAGCGGTCTTGAGTTGAAGGCTTTTATCCTCAACATCCTGCACGGTTTTCAAGAGGTTAGCATCAAAGTTAAGCATTCTATCCAAAGCCCCCTCCTTAACTTTAACAGCGTCGAAGAACCCGGCGTACCCGTACTCAGCGTGGTTAATCCGTTCGGAGACCCTGTCCATAACCGCGTTTAACCGGTTCACATCCCCGTAGAGGGTTGAGTGACCCCGATCCACGATAGATGCGGAAGCTGCCTTAACCCCGTCCCTGGCTTGGCTCAGCTTTCCGTATAGAATGTTTCTCACTAAACGGTCTGTTTCCCGCCGTATCTCCCGTTCCTTATAACCCCTATAGCCTGGGATGACGGATTCAAGGACCTCTAAAGCAGCTCTTCCCCGCCTAATTTCATTCAAGATTGAGCTGTAATCCACCGAAGCCATGGAACAACCCTCGATACACATTTCCCAGTGGATACCAGCATACAGCCCTTATTTAAAGTCTTAGTCTGAGGTCGGCTTACCAACGGTTTTACGCGCCTAGTGACGGCATCACGGAACTACCTTAAAAGGTGGAAGCATCGAGTTGATAGGCGATCACGTTGAGTTCGCGTACCGCAGTCAGTCAGGGAGAAAGTGCTCTGTTAGCGCTGTCGGTCTTCGCCTTCTCAGAGATGCTCAGCGTAATCATTAGGTACTTTACATGGGGATCATACTCCTCCTGGCTTGCCATGATAGTTGTGGAGACGCTGACCGTGTGGTGGATGCTGCCCTTCCTGATAGCGTACAAGGTGGAACGGCGGGACGCGAGGTCGCTAGGCTTAGTCGTAGACCGGGAGAGATACCTCCGCTACTCCGCGTACGCAGCCGTCGGCTTGGTTCTACCCGTTTTCCTCGTTCAGGCTGACGCATCCCTGCTCATCGAGTTCGCTGAGCAGGTTGTCTACATCGGGTTGGCTGAGGAGTTCTTCTACAGGGGGTACCTGCTGAGCCGGTTCTGCAGATGGCTTGGAGACTTGAGAGGACTGTTCCTAACCTCCCTCACGTTCGGGTTAGGCCACTTCGTCTCTAGGCTTTCCGAGAAGGGCTTAGGGTACATTGATGTGGCAGGCCTAGTTGCTCTCCAAACGTTCCTCGGAGGGCTTCTACTGGGCTACATCTTCCTGCGAGCTAGAAACATATGGCCTGGTGCCATACTTCACGTTTCCGGCAACATGTACTCCACCAGGATAATCGAGCTTTTCAGCGGGCTCGGAATCTGAGAAAAAGATCACCTGGCTGTCTAGCTCCGTCACCCCAAAAACCCCGTAAGGAATGCTCGCATTCTATTATGTAGACTTACCTCGAACCAGCCATATCATACTATCGTGTATGGGTAAAGGCAGAGCCGTGGGCTTTGGGTTAGAGAAAAAGGAGAAACGGGTTGAGGGAGGCGAATATCTGTAGTAGAGGTTGAATGGGTGCTTCTCGTCGAGAAGAGAGTCCGTAGGTTTCTTGCGTTATCGTGTTGACGGCGACTAGGAGCCATCTCTATTCCTTTACTTAAACCTCTGCTGTGTTGGTAAATAGTTTTTGAAGCAGTTATCGAAGAGATAAGATGGGGGAGCCTCGGATAAATATGGTCTAATGGGTTTTTCGCACGCGGACGGCTTCCTGAGGTTCAAGCCTAGGGATGTCTAACCCTTCGAAGTGCTTGTCGAAGGAGATTATAGCCTCAGCTTTTACCTCTGATGCAGCTACATATTGGACTGCGTCTTCGATGGTTAAGCTGTGATGGACGCTTTCATCTACAGCCTTCACCATCTCACTGAGTGTGAGCGCGTGGATAATGAGCCCCTTGTATGCCGTGAGGCTGAGGAGAAAGGTTCTCAACTCCTGTGTTCTGTTGAAGCTTTCAAGGATGATCATGATAGAGTAGATCGGGAATTCCGTGGTCATCCCTTTTTCTCCGTCCTTTCTGTAGACTTCGCAGGTGGTCTTTGCAAGGCTCCTTCCGGGGCCTTGAGAGGATGACCTCTAGTAAGATGTTGGTGTCAACGAGGTACATCTCGCAGGAGTTCACCTAACCAAGCCTTCTTCGCCAAGTGTTGAAGCTCCACTGAGTCAAGGTTAACGCCGGCTAAAAGGCCATCTATGGCCTCAACAGGGTCTCCCTTGAAGACAGGGCTTTCCATCTCCCTTGACGTTAACCACTTCGCGATCGCTTCCTCAGCAGCATGGCTTAAGGAGCCCTTCCCATAGCCGAAACGCCGCATCGCAGCCTCCCTGAACCTCTTCTCCAAACCATCATCGATCTGAAGCCTCAAACCAGCCACTTTCTCACGGAGACAAACTCATCATATGGACCTTTATACTTTTGGCTATATGGATTAAAAGCTAGCGCCTCCTAACCTCATCCCTTTGAGCGTCGTCAAAGAAACATAGATTACAAGAGTTCACATACCCATGTCTATGTCAAGTCTACATCTGAAGACGTCAACATAACCTAAACAACGGTCTGTCAACAACAACCAACTGAACTTCCTAAGCTTCCACGGCTTCCAAAAACGATTAGCGTGAATATCTTTATAAAGGGGTAGGGGATTTTTCGATCTTCACAGGGCACCCTCCTAAACAGCGCGGCAAACACCAAAAAAAGCCCACACCAAGCTCCAAACCCTACTGTATCAACCGAAAACCCCATAATACGGGGATTGAAAGTCCCTACGTTTACGGCATAGATCACAATCACATACGTATCAACCGAAAACCCCATAAT
>Ga0129297_10000348_pt1 | contig 22040 bp, 17 predicted proteins | sample I18A1metaG_FD_94708 | JGI IMG/M metagenome (GOLD analysis project Ga0129297, IMG submission 94708) | Lake sediment bacterial and archeal communities from Gulf of Boni, Indonesia to study Microbial Dark Matter (Phase II) - ​I18A1 metaG | ecosystem: Environmental > Aquatic > Freshwater > Lake >... | reverse complement strand
TCAACTCTTTTTTTTCGCGGCTTGATTTTTTTCTAAAGAGCATCGGTGAACTTCCACCGCCTTCATCCGAAGAGCTGTGCAATCTACAGACTCTTCTCCATCATGTCAATAGCTTTTTTAACCCAGTTCCCGTATACGCCACAGGGGCTGGAACGTAGGGGGGTCCGGTGCGCTTACCCCTTCACTCTCCGCGGGCAACCGCACCATTCTCCGGGCAGACCTTCGCCGGTTCAGGAAAGACTTCCGCCCTGCTTTTCGCCAGACTCCGGGCAGTCATTCCCAGAAGGGCGACCGCGTTAATGACGATGACGAGATAGGTAGAGGACGTGCACCCCACGAGCGCAAGGGCGAAAAGACCGAACAGGGCCGTCAGCGCCCAGAGGACGAGGACGGCACGGACGGGCGACACATTCGTCCGTTGTACGATCAGATAGTGGAGATGGCTGTTATCGCCCACAAAGGGGTTCCTGCCATGCGCGAGCCTGACCACGAGCACCCAGAGCGTGTCGAATATGGGGAGTAGGAGCAGCAGGACGGGAAACAGCACATCAACGGACTGAGCACCCTGCTGCGTCAGGCAGATGGCGACGTATGCCAGGGAGAAGCCGAGGAACGTACTGCCCGAATCCCCCATGAAGACCTTGGCCGAGGGGAAGTTGTAGAGGAGAAATCCTCCCAGGGCACCGACGAAACCGAAGCAGACCGTTGCCACGACGGGATTGCCCGTCAGGATGGCCGCGATACCAAGAAAGAGGAATCCGATGAGGGATACGCCGCCGGCCAGGCCGTCGAGGCCGTCGAGAAGGTTGATCGCGTTCGTGACGCCGATGATGCAGAGATACGTGAAGGGGATGCTGAACCAGCCGAGGTCGATCACCCCAAAAGCACCGTACGATCCGACCTGCTGTATCTGCGCGCCCCCCCCGTAAATGAGGATGGTCGCGGCGACCGCCATCCAGGCAAACTTGATTTTCCATCCAAGCTCACGGAGGTCGTCCACGACCCCGCCCATGATAAGCAGCGACGAAGCAGCGACATAGGCTGTCAGGGCTCCTCCCCCATTCGCATACATCACTACCGGCAGAAGCCCGGCAAAGAACGCGACCCCGCCCCAGCGGGGCGTCGCCTTCTTGTGGAGTCTCCGTGCCCCAGGCACATCAATGCACCTGCATGCTTTCGCAAGGTGGATAACCAGTGGCATCAACACGGCCGTGAGGAAAAACGATGCAAGTGCGGGTATGATGAATTTCATAGGAAACGCCGTCCCCTAACGTTGGCGGGAAGTCCCTGCCCTCGCCTTTATTGCTTTGTGAAACGCCCTGACAGTGCTGGCATCACGCCGGCAAAAAAACAACTCTCTTCGCTGTGTAAAAAGGATAACTGCTTTCAAGTTGCTGTCAAACGTACTGAAAATTATAGTTGTCAAACGAATAGGAAGCCCTGGAATCCAGTATGCGGGAATGAGCAGCCGGCACTCTTATGCCCAGATAACCGGTATCTTATCACATTTCGCAGACCGCATCAAGTAACACCGATTGTCAGTTGGTACATTGTGCTATTTTCCTTGACATTCATGAGGGCGCTTTTGTAACATACGAAGAAACAACACGCATACCAGATACACGACAATACTAAACTACCCGCGAGGGTAGGACGGAAAGCCTACAGGGTCTCACCGAGACAGCCGGGTTGCCGAAATATCTCAACAAAGATCTTCGGCCCCGGCTTTTTTGTGCCCGGAATCCAATTCGGGCCCGGCCACAGCTCCCCCTTCAGGAGAGTAACCACACGGGGCGACAATGAAACAGGCAACCACCAACCGAAACAATGACGGTAACCCATGAAGACACCACATAACGAAAGGAGGAGCACGTAATCACGTAAGCAACCTGAAACTGTTATAGGGAGGGGACTGATCCAGCCCACCATCGAACATATGTGGGCTTCGTTTCAATCAGACCTCAAAAAGAGATAGAAGGAGAAAGAATGAAGAAAATATTCACGGTTTTTTGCCTCTCGTTTGCATTTGCCGCCTGGGTCGGTTTGTCGCCCAAGGCTGAAGCCTCGTCCAGCTACTACACCACATACTGCTCATCCTGCCACGGCACGACGACCAGCACCTGCAACGGCTGCCACGCCCACGGCGCCCATTCAAGCAGCACCAAGACCGACCTCAACGTAAAAGGGGCAACCAACAAGACATCCTATGCACCGGGGGAGACGGTTTCCGTCACCATCACGGGCGGCTACCGTACCGGCTGGGTCCGGGCGATCCTCTATGACCAGAACATGGTTGAAAAAGCCCGGAGCACCGGCCCCACCGGCGAAGGCGGCGGCGCAGCGTTCCCCATCACCCTGAGCGCACCGGCACCGGCAACCGCAGGGACCTATACCTGGAATGTCTCCTGGTATGGTAACCAGTACGAAAAGTCAGGCGGCTTCTTCGGCGCCCGCTGGAAAGCCGACCCCAACAACCCCAGCCACGGGGAGGAAATCGTCAGCACCAACTCCTTTACCGTTGCCGCGGCAGTGCCCACCGCCAAGGTCGGCATATTCAGCAACGGCACCTGGTTCCTTGACATGGACGGCAACAAGGCATGGAACGGCTCGGCCACCGACAAGCAGCCGGTGTTCGGTTTCGCCGGTGCGGTGCCGGTTACCGGTGACTGGAACGGGAACGGCAAGACCAAGGTCGGCGTCTTCGACAAGGGGACCTGGTACCTCGACCTGAACGGCAACGGTGCCTGGGACGGCATGCCGTCCGACAGCAACTACGTATTCGGCGGCGGCCTCGCAGGGGCAGTGCCCGTAACCGGCGACTGGAACGGCAGCGGCACCACCAAGATCGGCGTCTTTGTCAACGGCACCTGGTACCTCGACCTCAATGGCAACGGTGCCTGGGACGGCCCAGCGGTTGACGGCCTCTACACCTTCGGCGACGGGCTCACGGGAGCAATCCCCGTAACCGGCGACTGGACCGGTGACGGCACGACCAAGATCGGGGTATACGTGGACGGGACCTGGTACCTTGACCTGAACAACAACAAGACATGGGATGGCCCCTCCACCGACCGCCAGTACTACTTCGGGTTCAACGGGGCACTGCCGGTTACCGGTGACTGGAACGCTGACGGCAAGACCAAGATCGGCGCTTACAACAACGGCACCTGGTACCTGGACCTGAATGGCGACGGCGCCTGGAACGGCACCCCGACAGACGTGAACTGCGTCTTCGGCGGCGGGGTCAGCGGGGCGGTTCCGGTCGCGGGTAAATGGTAGGATCTCTCCCGCGTTGAAACGGGACCTGTAGCAAAAGGGTGCGTTGCTCGGCAACGCACCCTTTCTTTTACGCACCTCCAACATCCAGCACTAAAGGACAAGCTCACACAAAATGGCGAACTTTGCGTCGGTCATGAGCGGCACGGCCGCCATCACCGGTGCACCGGACAAAAAAAAGGCCCGGCGATCGCCGGGCCCTCTCCTACTGCAGCTTTCTGCTACCAGTTTCCGACCACGGGGGTGACATTCGGCAGCCCCGTGCCGAATGCGCCGTAGATATCCGTCGGCTCACCTTCCCAGGCCCAGCTGCTGTTCTTGTCCAGGTACCAGTTACCCTCGCTGTAGACACCGATCTTCGTCGTGCCGTCGCCGTTCCAGTCGCCGGTCACGGGGATCACGTTCGGCAGGCCGACGCCGAAGTACCCCTGCACATCGGTCCCCGAGCCGTCCCAGGCCCAGTTCCGGTTCATGTCCAGGTACCAGATGCCGTCCGAGAAAATGCCGATCTTCGTCGTGCCGTCGCCGTTCCAGTCGCCGACCACCGGCTTGGCATTGGGAACGCCGCCGCCGAAAAAGCCCTGCACATCGACGCCTGTCCCATCCCAGGCCCAGTTCTGGTTCATGTCGAGGTACCAGACACCATCCGCGTAAATGCCGATCTTCGTCCTGCCGTCGCCGTTCCAGTCGCCTATCACCGGCTTGGCATTGGGGATCCCCACGCCGAAGACGCCACGGACGTCGATCCCTTCCCCGTCCCACTGGCCGTTGCCGTTCATGTCCAGGTACCAGATGCCGTCGATGAAGACGCCGATCTCCGTCTTGCCGTCGCCGTTCCAGTCACCGGCCACCGGGATCGCCCCGGTAAGGCCGATCCCGAAGATGCCGAGCTTATCCGTGGGGGTACCTTCCCACGCCCAGCTCTGGTTGGCATCGAGGTACCAGTAACCGTCGCTGAAGACGCCGATCTTTGAGGGAGGATGCTGTACAACCGCGTTGAACGTGGCCGTACAGGTTTTCGGCCCGTTCATATAGACCGACACGGACGGTTCGGTGCCGGCACAGTCACCGTTCCAGCCGGCAAAGGTCGAGTTCGCATCGGTGGGGGTGGCCGTGAGCATGTGCAGGGTATTGTACTCGTAGGTTCCCGCTCCCGACACGGAACCGCTCCCCGTGCCGGTGACATTGGCCGTCAGGGGATAGGTCAAGAGCTTTGTCGCCAGCGTCACCGTGCAGTTCTGCGTGATCGGGTTGGTCGTGTAGACCGAACCGTTCAGCACCCCGCCGCAGGTACCCCCCACCGCATCGATGACAGAGGGGAAGTAGGCCACGACGGAGAACTCCCTGCTGTCGCCGCTCAGAACCTGGATCTCGCCGGAGGGGTTGATGGAGCCGTTCACCCCGGCCGTCGCGGTGACCGTGTAGTAGACACCCGCAACCAGCACCGCGTCGGCAAGGGACGTGTTTGCCGGAGCCGTCACGGAAACGGTCTGGGCCGCGTTGAAATCAGCCTTATTGTTGTACCACCGGCTTGCATAGCCGGATGCACCCGCGTCGAAGTAGACCTTGTAGTCACCGGTCGCAACTCCCTGGAAGGTGTAGTTGCCGCTTGCATCCGTACTGGTCCAGCCGATCGAAGAGAAGGAATTGTTGGTGGTATAGAGGGAAACCCCGACATTCTGCAGGCCGGTCGCGCCATTGGTGACCTTGCCGGAAATGCTCCCCCCCTGGGAGAGAACCGCGTTGATCCCCGTCACGGTCGCGCCCACGCTCACCGTTTGCGGGGCGGCCAGGCTCATGTCGGGCGTATCGTTGTACCACTCATTGATATAGCCCATATTCGAGCCGTTGAACATGACCTTGTACTGCCCCGCCGGCAGGCCGCCGATGGTATAGTTGCCGTTCCCATCGGTGTTCGCCCCGTTGAAGCCCCAGTTGCAATAGCCGCTGACGCTGTCGAACTGACAGACCTGGACGTTGACATTCTGGATCCCCGCCGTCCCGTTGCTCGTCACCTGGCCGGAGATGCTCCCACCCCGGGAGAGGACCGCATCGATCCCCGTAAGCGCCGAACCGGCGCCGATCGTCTGCACGGCAGCCGCGTTCATGTCGGTCGTATTGTTGTACCAGACGCTGACGTACCCCTGGCTCGAGGCGTTGAACTGGATCTTGTACTGCCCCGCCGGCAGGCCGCCGAGGGTATAGTCGCCGTTCGCGTTGGTGAACGCCGGGCTGAAGTTCCAGTTGCAGTTGCTGGTCACGCTGTCGTACTTGCAGACCTGCACATTGACACTTTCGATACCGTCGACGCCGTTGCTCGTCACCCGGCCGGAAATGCTCCCACCCGAGGCGAGCACCGCGTTGATACCCGTGGTCGCGGCCCCCATGGTGACCGCCACCGGATCAGCCCCCGCCTCGTCGGCCTTGTCGTTGTACCATTCACCGATGTAGCCCGCGTTCGAAGCATTGAACCGGACCTTGTACTGTCCGGTCGGCAGGCCGAGGACGGTGTAATTCCCGCCGGCGTCAGTGTTGGCCTGGTTATACCCCCACGAGCAGTTGCCGGTGCCGCTGTCGTACTTGCAGACCTGCACATACACATTCGGGATTCCCGTCGTGCCGTCGCTCGTCACCTTGCCTGTGATGGCGCCTGCATAGGTAAAGCCGACCTCGTTCGACGCGCTGTTGCCGTTCGCGTCCATCACCGCAATGCGCCACCAGTAGGTCTGGCCATCGGTGAGCGCGGGCTGGGGAGCGCTGTTGTCGTAGTTGTACACCGCCGAGGTCTGGGTGGAAGGGAGATCGTTTTGCGGCATCCACCAGGCATCGTTCCCCCACAGGTAGACCGAATAGGAATACCCCCCTGCCGGAGGCGTCGTCGGGGCAGTCCAGGTAAGGGTGGGGATCCCCGAGCCGTACGCTATGGACCCTTTCGGCGAGACCGGTTTCGGCAGGCTGGTGAGGACGCCCGTCACGTAGAGGGTGAGGGTTTCCGTGCTGTTGTCCGCATAGGTCACATCGAAGGTGTAGGAATCGCCCACCTGGGGCGTCCAGGAAATATTGCTGTTGAGTTCGTACCCGCCCCAGCTCCTCTCAGCGAGGTCGATCGTCGTGCCGGCCGGCATGTTGGTGCCGCCGGTGAAGGTCAGCTTCACGGGACTCTTCATGTTGCCGGCCAGCTGGAAATTCAGGTTGTACCCGGTCATGCCGTTGCTTTTCCAGAAATTGGTCCGCACCGCGGCATTCACGGTCGAGGCGGCGAAAGAGATGGTCCCGGCATCCACATCGCCACCGGCGACATGGGCAAATCCCCCACCGTCATCGCTGGGCCAGATATCCCCCTCGTCGAGGAGGCCGTTGTCATTCATGTCGAAGATCGGGTAAATCCAGTAGTCGCCATCGGGTACGTCGGGGATGGAGAACGCCTGCGTTGCGCCGGTGGTGGTCACCACGACGAAATTCGTCGGGCCGTTGTCCGAACCGATCGCGATCACCAGCTGCTTGCCCGAGGGGTTGCCGCCGCTGAGCGCCACGACGCCGCTGACCGTACTGCCGGTAGACGGAGGCATCACCGCCGCCGCTGCGTAACCGGTACTCTCCACACCGTTGACCACGCTCGTCATGACGTAGAAATAGGTTGCCCCGCCGGTACTGTTGAAAAACACATTCTTGTCGTTATTTGCCGGGACGTTGGTCCTGCTCCCGCCATCTGTCGTATACGTCCCCAGGACATCTGCCTTCGTGCTCCAGTAGATGTTGTAGGAGTCTGCCAGGACCGTCCCCTGCTGGTTTGCCGTCGTTGACCAGCCGACCATGTCGGCACCGCTGCCGTGCAGCACGCCGACCTCGACGGGCAACGCCTCATCGGGGGTAGGCGCCGCGGGGGCAACGAGGGTTATGTTCGCATTGGTAACGTTACCGCTGACGGAGACCTGGGTGCTCCCCGCCGGGTCCGACGCATGCATGGGCTTCAAACCGCTCGGGGAGAGGAAGGCGTTGAGGGTGTACGTGCCGCTCGGGACCCCCCTGATGGTAAACGGCACGGTCGTGCCCGGTCCGCTGAACGCCACGCTCGTGCCATACGCGCCACTCTGCGTCTCCTGAGTGGCAATGAACACCCGGCCGGTTTTCGATCCGGTATAGGTGATCGTCCCGGAGATGTCGTACGCGAGCACCGTCCCCGCAAAAAACAGCAACTGCACCAGGACCGCGACGAGCAGCCCCCCACTACACCAACGCACCTTCATGATCTCCCCCTCGAAAGTATTCCGGTTACTTGGCCGGACAAGACACGCGGAATGAGCCAATTCCCCAGTAAAATCGCACCCGACACTTCATCCCCCCCATTCGGCGGCAGCCGCAGGTCGGGAAAATATTAGATAATTCCAATAGTTACGGAGTGCAAATATCGGCGTATACAATAAGAAAACATTGTTCCGTTGTAAAGACAAGAATGCTCATGATGAGCCAGAATCACAAAATTTCCATGGCAGCATCAGCTGTGAATACCTGACAAAAAAGGGTGCATTGCCGAAGCAATGCACCCTTTTCATAAAATCTAACACAAAAACTTCACTCACCTGTGCAGTAGTGACACCATGCGTGGATCATTCATTGCCGTCGTTGTTGGGAAGAGTCCGTTGTATCCAACCCGCGATAGTGCAATACGCATCAGTTTCGACTTTCAGCAGAGTTTCCCGGATGTTCTCCGCATTTCTTTTTTTCCTTACCATATCTGCTTCCAGCATCTGCTGAGCAAGAACGCCGTGTATCAGCTCTTTCCTGTTTCGCCGGTCTGTAGTGGCAGGCACCAGCCAGCCTGCGGAATGGAACATCTGCCATGTGTCCGACGTATCAATCCCGTTAAACAGCACGGTTTGGCCGGCACACACGGCACTGACAGCCTTGGAGGGAACACAGACATGGGTCCATTTCGGGAGAAGACTCACCAAATGGACGTCAATATAGTGGAGTTCATTGCGATCAACCGACTCAACCAGCTCGACGGCCCCATTATTTTTGACATGCTCGATGACTTTTCCTATTTTTGATCCATACCCAGACAACACGAAGCGATGTTTGCTTTCATCGAGGCAGTCGATAAAATCGGTGACAAAATCCGGATCGTGGGCCTCTCCCATGTTGCCGATATAGGCGAAATATATTTTGCCATCCTTTTTTCTCCACGACGGCAACTGCTGTGTTGGCTCTACGTTCTGGATCCCGCAGGGGAGAATGACTTGTGGGACCTTGCGAGACCATTTCCTTTGTATGAACTCCGCCTGTAATTCTCCCAACGCAACAAGCATCGACGGCATCTTGCTCCTGAACATGCGGTCCATGTGCTTGTAGATGATATTCCCTTCGCTGACGATACCCGCAGATATAAATGCATCCGGGTAGAGATCCAACGACCAGTATATCCACGGTATATTCTTCTTAGTGCACAGTATGCCTGCCCAATAATTCAAGAGGGGCGGATCGGTCAATGAGATCACCAGATCCGCATGATCAAGGGCGATAGCGAGCAAACGGCGGCCCTCGATGGCATTGGCCAGAAATCGCAACAACTTGTTTTTGCCATGGTAAAACGTTTCGATGGATTTCAAATCTACATCGGTGTGCTTACCCTCCCCCCCCCCGAGTACGGGGCATTCACGTAGACAACCGTAATGCGGGCATCCGGAAGTTCCTTGAGCAAATGATCGACCAGATTACTCGCGGACTCGCCCGTTACCGCAGGATTCGGCGGATAATAGCGGTTCAAGACAAAGATGTTACGCATTGCCCCTCTGATCCCATGCGGAATAGATTTCCATGAATATATCGTCGAGACTTTTCGTTATGGACCACTGCGGATAATGTGCTTTCATTTTATCCAGATTGCTGATGTAGCAGATATGATCACCCTCACGGTTCTTATCGACGTATTCATACAGCATTTTTCTCCCTGATATCGCTTCAATCCGTGCAAAGGCTTCGAGGATCGAAATAGAGTTCCCCCGGCCGCCCCCGATATTGTACACCTCCGCGATGCGGGGATTGTGATAGAACGCCTTGATGAACTGAGCAACATCATAGGAATGGATGTTATCCCTCACCTGCTTTCCCTTATATCCGAAGACGTTGTAGATTTTACCTTCGACATTGCATTTAACGAGATAGCTCAGGAAACCATGCAATTCCACTCCCGAATGGCTCGGGCCAGTCAGACAGCCTCCCCGGAGACAACACGTTTTCATGTTAAAGTATCTGCCGTATTCTTGGACCATGATGTCAGCAGCGACCTTCGAAGCCCCGAACAGAGAGTGCTTGGATTGATCGATCGTGAATGTTTCATCAATGCCGTTTGCAAAGCTCGAGTCATCGTATTCCCAACGGGTGGACAATTCCCGGAGTGCAATTGAATTCGGTGCATCGCCGTAAACCTTGTTGGTCGACATATGGATAAAAACGGCATCCCCACAGTATTGCCGGGTTGCCTCCAGAAGATTTAACGTGCCGGCTGCATTGGTGTCGAAATCGTCGAAGGGGCGGGAAGCAGCGAGATCATGACTCGGCTGTGCCGCCGTATGCACGATAAGAGATGGCCTGATGTCCCGCAGGATGTTCAGGATGCCGTGCCTGTCCCGGATATCCAGTTCGATGTGATTGAAATTTGCAACGGTCGATTCCAGACGTTTCTGGTTCCAGCGAGTGTCTCCTGCCGCCCCGAAAAAAGATGCTCGCATGTTATTGTCAATGCCGTAGACAGTGTCAAAATCCTCATGCAGGAGATTTACAACTTCCGAACCGATCAAACCTGATGATCCGGTCACAAGTAACCTTCGTGGCAACATAGCTTAACCCTTTCTCAATCTTATTTTCATAGGTTCGGATTCCGCCGGGAGAGCAGCTGCTCGTAAAAACCCATGGTCTCGTCGAAGCACCTGTCCCAGGAAAACTTCCTTGCCTGATCAAACCCCGCGGCGATGATGGCTCTGCGGAGCGATGCATCCTCCAGGCCGCGGATCCTGTCCGCCGTGCCCTGCGCATCACGGGGGTCCACGAGCACCCCGGCAGAACCGACGACTTCGGGAATAGACGATGCCCCGGTCGCCACGACCGGGCACCCCGCCCTCATCGCCTCAACCAGGGGGATGCCAAACCCTTCGTAACTCGACGGATAGAACAGGCAGACTGCGTTGTTGTACAGCAGGTTGAGCTCCCTGTTGTCCGGGCTCCCCAGGTGGCGATACCGGCCCGCCAGGCCGGCTTCAAGGTCCCGCGTCTCTGTCGCCGAGAGAGCACCGCCGCCGACCATGACCAGGTCGTAGTCGGGCAGCAGCCCCAGGACGGCCACGGCAGCGGCGAAGTTCTTATACCCGTCCCGAGCGCCGACGTACAGGATGTATTTCCCGGGCACCGGGCCACCAGGGATGCAGCCTCCCCCGCCCTGCTCCAGGGGGAAGTAGTCGTCCCCCGCGCCGGTGTGGATGACCCGCACCTCCTTCTCCCCGGCCCAGGGGTAGAAGTGGAGCAGGTCGGCCCGGGTATTCTCGGAGATGCAGATGATCCCGTCGGCATGCTCCAGCGCATACCTCTTCTGTACCGCGTGGACCAGCTTTTTCAGGCCGCTGTTGAACCGTTCGTAAATGAAGTCATACACAGTCACGACATTGACAACGTCTCTCTGCCTGCAGACCCGGTAGTAGCTGGAGTGGAACAGCGACATGCCGCGTATCTTCGCCTGGAGGGGGAGATACCGCAGCAGCCGCAGGGGGAGCCGTTTCTCGTACAGTATCCGCCCCTTGTCGAGGGCCAACTCCTCCCTGAAAATGTTGCCACACGGGCCATGCTGCTCGATGAACGTCGCGTCGGCGCCGGAGCGCATCAGCCGCCTGGCGTGCTCGGCCCAGTAGACGGAGATCCCCCCGGCCTTCTGCAACTGGAACACGATGTTGTCCACGTATAGTTTCAAGCTCATTCCTTGCCGCCAGGCTTCGCCAGCCCGGCACGTTCCCGGGAAATGCTAGAACTGCAGGCCGTTCCCCAGCAGTATCGTCGTCAGTTTAAGCGTGGCCGACCCGCTGCCCCGCAGGGTAATGGTATTGTCACCCGCCTTGAGCTGCGGCAGGTCGGGCATGGCAATGGCCGAGAGCTGCACGCCGTCCCGGTTGAATACCCGCGCCGTCCCCTCGCCCCAGGACTCCAGATACTCTCCGGTCTTCAGCAGTATCGGGATCGAGGTCTGCTTCGCGCCGACAGATATGACCGGATCCTTGAGGGAGGACTCTTTCTCCGCAAGCGCCTCAACCAGCATGACCGTGCACGGTATCGGCTTAGTGCCCGGCAATCGCATCCAACGGAAGTTGACCGCCGTAATATCCTTGTAATTGAATCCCTGCATTGCCGAATTGAATGCGTAATTGGCGGGAGCGGGCCGGAACTCCGGGAGCAACCGTTCAGTGGTCGGCTCGGGTATGACCACGGTCTTTTCCCCCGTAACGTCGAGATCGACATAATAGTCGCGGTAGAAACCTCCCCCCGACTCGAGTTGAATGTTCAGGACTGCCGCCGACGCTCCGGCCATGGGCACCGGACCGTCCGTTTTCAGCGTGACGGCAAGGGCGCGATGGGTTGAAAGGTCGCGGGCTCCGCCAGCCCGGGCCATGCCCGTCACGGCCTGCGTGGCTGTGGACTTCGACACATCGATCCGGCCGACCAAAGCTCCGGGCATGACCAGGTTTGACCCGTGCGCCTTCAGTGCGAGGGGGGTATCGGGGCTCAAGAGACGGATGTTGGCTCGCTCGCCGACCTTGGCCAATTCCGGCCCCGCCTGGATCCGGAACTTGAAGTCCTGGGCAGCGAAGCCGTTTTTAACCCTCACCTCTCCGGAAGCACCGACTCTCTGGACATCGTACCTGACCGGCAGAAACTCGTGGCGGCTCCCCTTCTTCGACTTGTGCCATTCACCGGACCGCAATCTGTCACGTATCGCTCCGGGCACCGCATTACTGAGCCGCAACTGTTCATACTCCCCGAGCAGCTGGAATATTTCACCGGTCCTGCCATTCCCCTTCAATGCGGCAAAACTGGTTTCGAGGGACACCGGGACGTCCAGCGCAAGCATCCGGACGGCATAGAGCTCAATTTCATCGGGCGTGGTAGCCGGGTAGTCCGGAGCGCTCGCCAGAAAGCCCGTCCACCCGAGTTGCACGGGCATGAAGTTACTGCCGTAGAACTTCAGCATGTCGGCGATCTTGTGGGTGTCGAGATAGGGCTTCGGTGCGACCGCGGGAAAATCGCCGGAATAACCCCGCGTGGAGATGTGCCAGGTCCAGTGGGAGACCGCGGACCCCTCCACCAGCAGGTCGCGCTTCACCCTCTTCCATATCTCCATCTGCTGCTGCCCGGCCCAGTACCAGCAGGGACCGTTCACGCAGTTCCCCTCCCCGCCGTCGAAAAAGATCATGTCGAAGCCGCAGCGGTTTATCACCCCGGCGACCCGCTCGGCCAGCTCGTCCTTCAGCGGGCTCCTCAGGTCTGCCATGTACGAACCGAAGTATTCGGCCAGGTGATGGATCTTCGTCCCCGCCCGGTGGGGAGCTGCCTTTGTCCCCCCGTACCCCCGCGTGACCTGGGTGAGCACCGTGGAACCCGGCCCGCCGACCGCCTGGTAGTGGATGATCTCGTCGTCGATCCTGACCTCGTGGGAGGAGCCGTACGGACCGCTCTGGAAATGGGCCATGCCGCTCCTGGCCACGACATCCCGGGCACCGGCATCGAGGTCGGTGGCCAGCGTCTCCACGGTGTCGCTCACCAGCCACCGGACCTGGGGGCCGCGGACAAGGGGGTCGTTCTTGTCCACGAAGCTGGTCAGCATGTGCATCCCCACCTTGAGGCCGGCCTTGTGGCACTTGTCGATCACCGCCTTCAGACTCTCCTCGCCCCGGGGGAAGCTGCTCCTGTTGATCGGATAGGAGCCGTTGGACGAGGCCCAGGTGGTACTGTAGATCATGATGTACCTGAAACCGGCCAGCCTGGCGAGCCGGATCGTCTCGTCGGCATTCGCCTCCGTCAGGTCGGTGAACAGGTAGCTGCTGCGGGCGTCGGACGAACTCTTCGCCCATGAACCCCCGATTTTCGGCGACGGAAGCCCGAACTCCCCCTCCACCTTCCGCACGGTCTCCAGCAGCCGGTGGGTCGGCACGGCGACGAGCGCCGCCTTTTCCCCCACCATGCCGTACTCCCGGTAAACCGACGCCACGAGCATCCCCTCGGCTAAACGGGAATCGACCTTGTCGCTCAGCCCCATGAGGCTGACCGCACTCTTCTCGTCCCAGGAGACGGTCAGCAGCACACCGGAATTCGCCAGCCCCCTCACCCGCAGCTGGGCGAGCCGCACCTCGTCGACACCCGCCCCGTCGAGACGGGCAAGCTCGAAGACGATCCGGTCCGGGGCGGCGGCAATGCGGAACTCGGCGGATACCGATGATCCCCCGAACTCGGCCCGGTACAACTCCCCCGCCCGGGTCAGCCGGGAGACCGGAAAGGTCCTCCCCCCGCTCCGCACCGAGGCAAAGGGAACGCCCCCTCCGGCAAGGAGTTCCCGGCCCGTATCCTTGGCCCGCAGGCTCCTGCTCGTGCCATCGTCCCCCAGCACGTAGCGCGCTCCGGCGGTTTCGAACACGAACTCCCCGGCAGAGGCCGAGCCAACGACGCCGCACAGGACCGCCAGGGTGACGGCGAGGCGACAGAACAACCGGGACAGTGAGCGGTCAGGCGTCATGTAGGGGTCCTGTGATTCTCCGGTCTGTGACCGGGTAGCGTCCACGGGGAGAAAACATCAGTGGGCTAGGAAGGTAGAGGGGTTGGCCCCCTCGGGATCCAGCACGCGGCAGCTGTAGCCGAGTTCGCCCAGGTATGCCAGGCAGCTCTCCCGCAGGGCGTCCGAGTGGGTCGACAGGAAGATTTTCGGCCTGGCGGCACGCAGGGTTTCCTGGGCACCTTCGAGCACCGCCAGCTCGGCGCCTTCCACATCGATCTTGATGACATCCGGCACAAGCCCCAGCTTTCGGGCAACGTCATCCACCGACATAGTGGGGACCAGCTGGCCATGCTCCCCCGGCTGAGGATCGCCGGCAATATGCCCCATGGCGAAGTTCTCGCCGGAAGCGAAGAAAACCAGCGACAGGGAATCGGAACAGGCGGCCGGGATCACCGTGACGTTGCCCGCTCCGTTGAGTGACAGATGGCGGTAGAGGTAGGCAAGGTTCCTCACGACCGGCTCGAACGCGACCACCTTCCCTTCCCGTCCCACCTGCCGGGAGCCGAGAAGGGTGTAAAAGCCCACATTTGCGCCGATGTCGAAAAACACATCCCCCTTCTTCAGGGTTGCCGCCATGGCCTCGGCCTGTTCCGGCTCCATCATGTTGAAGTAAACCGTCGCACCGCCCCCCTCCCCTTCCAGGGCACCGAGGATGAACCGGGCACCACTCAACGGCCCGCGCATGATCGGGTAGGCAATCCGGGGGAGCAGCTTGCCAAAAACTGTCCGTGCGACAGTTCTCAAGATAGTCATCATGGGACTCCCTCCTGCATTATCAGCCTGAAAGCACAACCATGTTCGTATTTATTTGGTACTCTCATTCAAGCAGTTAACCACTGCCCTATAAACATCGTCAACTCCGGTTGAGAGGATACATGCCATATTATTTTCTGTGCACTCCTCCAACATGCATCCCTCACATGGCACTGCATGCCGTAAAACAACATGATCATCTCCATAGGGGTACCATGCTCCAGGATAATCTCTCGCCGAATACAGGCCCACACATCTGACCCCCATGAATGCTGCCATGTGCAATGTCCCCGTGTCATTGCCGATATACAGAGAGCATCTTTCCAGTGCAGCCATGGACTCACGGATATTCAGAGTCCCCGCAGCGAGGTACCCACGACCCCAGCTCGCTAAAAGCTCTCTTCCAAGAGACTCATCTTCATCACCACCAAATACAACCGGCCAGATATCGTGGCTGTCGATCAATTGTTGCACTAGGTCCCTGAATCTCTCTTTTGGCCAGACTTTGGCAGGCATTTTCGATCCGGGACCGATCGCAATCCACAAACGACCACCATCGTCATTACCATGCCGGAGCAACTTCTCAACACTTTCTCTCTCTTCCTCAGATATGTTGAGGTATTGTCCGCTCTTTACGATTGGGGGCACTGACAATCCCGAGGCTGTCAGTCTTGACAACAATTGATCGCTCATGTGAGGAATAGTTGGTAATGGATAAGAAGCTGTGCCTGCTTGCGGCGTGGTAAAACCTGACATGCCAATAAATTTTTTTATTCCGGAACATATAAAAAACAATTTGTCTCGCTTGATACGCGGATTATTACCTTCTGTGCGGACCAGATATATCAGCGTCTTAATGCCTCTCTTGCGTATAACAACAAGAAGTTTAGCCATTCTCAGCAGGTATAAGGCTTTACCTAAGAACGAGTTGTCAATTTTATACAAAATATAATCATCAATCAGACCACTCCCTTCAAGAATGTCATGACATTGAACCCTGTTCTTTCCACTTTGGAGATCAGTAAGCAATGTAATGTGGGCGAGAGGGAAATTTTCTCTAACAGCTCGAAGTGCTGGCAATGCGACAAGCGTGTCGCCGAGAGACCCAAGATGATATACAAGTATCCTGTCATTCTTCATTCAAACGACCTATTGTTGATTCTTCCAAACTGTCCTGAGAATGCTGTTCAAGCCAATATTGGCCAACGTACCGTGTATGACATCCCTACATAATCGTCCTTGAGGGTAACCCAAATGATACATATTCTGGCTATAGACAAGATTGAATCCAAATGACTCCATCAGACGAGATAACGATATTCGTGAAAAATACTGTACATGATGTGGCAACCAGAATTCCCACTTATTGCCTTTCAATCTCGCCAAACCTCCGTGAACATCGGGAACTTCAATAAGAACCAGACCTCCGGGTGTGAGTCTCTCTTTTATCAAGCCAACAATTTCTTTTGGATTCAACACGTGTTCCAACACGTGGAAAAGGGTAATGACGTCAAACTCACGATATTCTTTCAGGAAATCTGTAATATTGTTACATTGCCAGTTTACTTCTGGATAATTTTCCTTCAAAAACGAAATGGCATTCCTCGATTCTTCAACACCCCAAACTTCAAAATGCTGCCGTTGAAAATTGATGGCGGTCTCACCTAAACCACATCCAAGCTCAGCCAAGCGTCCCTTATTAGCCGTGATGTCGGTGATAACCTTTACGCGCCTCGAAATAAACGGCTTATCAGGAACAATATCTGACTTTTCTATATGGTCGTAGTAATCCTTATCAGCATAGGGATAGACAAATTTCTCAGTGTCTAACGATATGTGCCCACAGTCATCGTTAGTACATTCAAGTACGTCAAGTTCACCTCTGCATGCACTAACAGTTTTATGCGAACATAAAATGCAAAACGCCATATCAACTCCCTTATTCAGTGGAAAATCAGACTTTAAAACGGAATAAATCAAATCATTTCTGAGAAATAAATCCTCAGACCTATAAAACTAAATCATCAACTATATCCGCTTTTTCAAAATGAGCCACACTACATAGGCAACGCCAAAAACAATTGGCAGGTCACGGAATCTGACGAGAAACTGCCCGATACTGGCCTCCAACCCCAAGGAAAAGATGATGCATAAAGGGGCAAGCGGGTGAGTCGCCAGACGTTCCTCCGAAAGCAGCCAGACGCAAAACAGCGTCCAGACAATACCAACAAGCCCGAAAGCCAATATCCCGGCAAGATAGCCGTAATTGCCGACAAACTCGAAGGGGATACTCACTCCGATATTGTAATCATAGTTATCAGGATCAGGGCCAAGCTCGCGGGCAAAAAAGTTCCCCATGTTCAGCTCAGGTTTATCAGGGTAAATTGCCCGTGGGACAAGCGCCAACAACCCTTCTGACAAGGTATTGTTCCAGGGTCCGGACATAAACGAGGATTCGGAAGCAATACGACCTGCATATTCATATATCTCCCGAAAAGGTGACTCGATATTTACCTCGCGTAAATTAAACTCGCCTAGCTGCAAACCGCTCCCAAGGGCCTGTTTGAACAACTCCGTGCGCTCTTCCGGCGTCGTTATCTGAATGACCTCCGCGGCAAACCGCATCTGCCTCACAAATGGCTCGACGATACTGAGATAAAACAAGGCAAGGACCAGGATCATTATTATGGGTAACTTCTGCCTCCATACAAACAAGACAATGAAAAGGATGGCGAAGCTCATGACCATCGCCCCTTTCCAACCGGAGGTAAACGCGTTAACAGTGTTAAAAATTATCAAACCAATGGCTATGAGCTTGAACTTGAAGGCATGACTTTTGACAGGTCCGGCAAGATACCCCATTACCCCGACAGTGGCTAAAAATGAAATGGTTCCTATTGCTTCGAGCGTAGAAACGAACCAGTTTTCGCTTACTTTTGCACCGAGATAGTTAATTGCCTGGCTACCAACCATGCCAAATCGAGCAAGGATCATGACAACAAGGGTAATGATGCCCCCTATCAACCAGTAAGCAAAAATAGTATTTGGCCGGTAGAGGGGTCCTTGGGGCATAAGAAACGAAAGCCCCTTTATTTTTCCCCTGGTGTAGCGCAACGTGATGTTTGCACAGAATGCATAAAAGGGAGAACCTATGGCAACGATCCAGAGCGCTGTTCCACCTGAGGCTACATACTTGGAAAGCATGTCTCCGTCGCCTCTTAACAGGGCAAAAGGGATTGCAAGGCTTGGCCCCACGGCAAACCACCAGTGGAACAGAAAAACAACGGCTTGCACGGGGTTGATGAGCGGCTTGCCTCTCAACAGGTAGAGTGCGATGTACGTACCCGTGGCAAGTGCCATCTGGCCGGTGACAACCGACAGCTGTGCATCGTCGGCGGCGTTGAACAAGAACATGAGGAGAATGGCCGGTGCAAAGCAGAAGGCAACGATATACCAACGATGCACCCAACTATGTTCGAGCACGTCGGCATTGCCGACCAGTACCAGGTTATTTCGTATCAGCTGTTCATCATTCATGTTCATACCGGTCAACCCAGGTAACGCGGCGCCATCACGGGCCCCGACGAGGAGCCCAGGGGATTCCTGAACCCGTCATTCACGGCCATGACGAGGGCCCGGAATTTTTCGAAGCGGAACAGCAGCAGCAGGGCCGCGCCGTAGTAGCAGAACCACCCGGCAAACGCGAGCAGCGCGGCAGAGCGCTGGAGCAGGGACTCCCCGTGCTTGCGTATGAGGTAGAGGCGGTTGCGGTTGGTGATGTAGACGCTGAAGGGTGAGGTCGTCCCCCCGTACCGCTGCTTCTTCAGCGTGTTCACCGTTGCCGAGACCTTGTGCCTGATGACGGCACCGGGGAGGTACTGCAGCCGCAGGCGGGCGTGCCGGGCCCGCAGGCACCAGTCGCTGTCCTCCCAATAGGCGAAGAAGTGGTCGTCGAACCCGCCGATCCGCTCCAGTGCCTCCCGCCTGACGAACATGCAGCACCCCGAGAGGAACGGCACGTCACCGACGGCGTCGTACTGGCCGGCATCGTCCTCACCCTGGCCGACGTGGGAAAAGCCGAGGGACCAGTGGTGGTACCGGGCACCGGCATACCAGATGCGCCGGCCGGGTCCGTCGTAGAGGATCTTCCCGCTGCAGGCGGAGACCTCGGGATGGCCGTCCATGTGGCTCTTCAGCGTCCCCAGGCACTCCCGCTCCACGATGGTGTCGTTGTTCAGGATCCAGACATAGTCGCAGCCGGCGGCCAGGAGCCTAGTGATCCCGATGTTGTTGGCCCCGGTGAACCCGGCGTTTTCCCGGTTGCGGACCAGGTCGACCTCCGGGAACCTCTCCGCGATCAGGTCCGCGGAGTTGTCGCGGGATGCGTTGTCGACCACGACGATCCGGTCGGGGGTGACGCTCCCCGCACGGAGCGACTCGATGCAGGGGATCGTGAACCCGGCCCCGTTCCAGTTGACGAGGACGACGCCGACAGCCCCGGGGGCCATGTCCGGACGGCTGGTCATGCCAGGGGCTCCCCCGCGAGGTAGAACGCCGCCTGGTCCCCGTCGCTCCGGGCATTCAGCAGGGCGGCCTCCCTCTCGTACGTTTCGATCTGGGCCGGGGAAAACCGCGACCTCTCCGGGTGGACGGCGTACGACCGGTCATCGGCCAGGGGGATCCCCCCTGCGTACTGCTCGCTCGCCCAGAACTGGCTGGCCGTGGAGTCGTAGACTGTCTTCAGCAGGGTGAACCCCGCCTCCCTCGCCAGCCCGGCAAGCCCCTCTTCGGTGAAGATGACGAAGTGGCGCGGCGCGTCGAGCTGGAACCAGTTCTCCCCGTAGGTCCGCCAGGCGTGGGTCCCCATGACCGGGATCCTCACCAGCACCCTCCCCCCGGGCTTCAGCACCCTTCTGACATGGTCCAGCGCCTCCCGGGGGGCGGGCATGTGCTCCAGGCAGTGGTGCAGCATGACGCAGTCGAAGCTCCCCCCGGTCTCCTCCAGGCTCTGTTTCAGGACCCGGGCGCCATTCGCGAAGGTGAGCGGTGCGCGGAGGTAGGGGTCGATCCCCGTGGCGGGGAAGCCGGCGTCCTGGAGGTTGGCGACGAGGGCTCCGCTGCCGCTCCCCACGTCGAGGATGGTGGCCCCGACCGGGAGTTCCAGGTTCTTCAGCCATTCGATGTAGGGGGGCGGGGGGAAGAACCGGGAGAGGAGACCCCCGGCGATGCCGGGGCGGCCGAGATAGTGACCGTCCCGCCACCCCTTGAGGAGGCCGGCGAGCCGGCGGTAGGGTCGGGAGGTGTAGGAGTAGTAGGTCTCGGGGTAGTAGCGCCCCATCTGGGCCGGGATGTCGACGATGGAGAGGCTCCCACAGCCGCCGCACTCGATGTAGTCGAACCCGTCCCCCAGCCCCAGGTACTTTTCCCGGAACAGGTGGTGCCGGTTCCCCCGGCTGTTTCCGCACACCCGGCATCCGCCCATGACCCTACTCCTCACGCCGCAGCACCGCGGCGCAGATGGGGCCCCGGGGACCCTCCCACCTGTTGTCCGTGACGAATCCCGACCTGACCGCCCGGAGGAAATCCATGATCCCCGACCGCTCCAGCAGGCTCCGCAGGGGGCTAATGGGGGGAAGGGGCTGGCTGGAGAGGAGCTCTCCGCGGGCGTCGAAGACCGGCCGCTTGTCCGCCGGGGGGACCGGCGGGAGCTTCGGCCTCAGGTAGGCCGCATTGAAGGGGGAAAAATCGATGAAGGAGACGGTGCAGCCGTGGCGCTCGGCCAGGTATGTCAGCGCCTCCTCGCCGAACCACCAGAGGTGCACGGGGGGGTGGTCGGTCTCCCACGCGGCATCGGGGTAGGCGGACTTGTTCGGGGTGGTGACGAGGAGCTCCCCCCCGGGGGCGAGGAGGGAGACGGCCTCGGCCAGGAACCCGTGGACGTCGGGGAGATGCTCGATGAGCTGGTTCATGATGATGGCGTCGTACCGCTCGCCCCGGGCCCGGAGCTCCCCCAGGGTCGTGCAGGCGTAGTAGGGGCCGTACTGCTCCCGTGCCCAGGAAACCGCCTCGGACGAGATGTCCACGCCGGTGACGGTGAAGCCGTCTTGGGCCAGGGCGTGGGTGAAGTACCCCATGCCGCAGCCGACCTCCAGGACGCTCAGCCGCTCCCCTCCCCCCCGCCGCTGCCGCAGGTGGCTCGCCACGGCCCAGTAGGACTCCTCCTGTGCCATCAGGTAGTCGAGGGGGCGGCGCCGGGCGAGGACCTCCCGGGCGTAGCGGTCGTAGCGGTTGTACCCGGGCACGTTCGCCACGTTGGCGTAGATCCGGGCGTAGATCTCGTCCGACACCTCCAGGGGGGAGGCGAAGGAGGAGCGGCACCCTTCGCACTCCAGGATGGTGTACGTCATCCCCTGCTGGTAGCCGGTGGCGGTGTCGGTGACGACATGGACGCCGCTGCCGCAGAGGGGACACTGTTCATGGTTCGGGGTCGTCATTCAATCCTTCCGGCGGTTCAGCACCGCGATCACGACAAAGTAGAGGAGGAAGCTCAGGAGCAGCGCCAGGCCGAGGCCGAGGGCGCCGAGGCTGATCAGGGACCAGCTCAGCACGACCAGGGCCACGCCCCAGAAACCGTTAGCGCAGAGATTGGTCCACATGCGCCCTTCGGCCGTCCACGCGGTGATGACCGGTGACTGGACGATCTGGGCGAAGGTCGCCAGCTGCACGACCACGAACACCGGCCAGTGCACCCGGTAGCTCGCCCCGTAGAGGGCCATGACGAGCGGGCTCGCCAGGGAGAGCCCGACCAGGAACGGCAGGGCAATGATGATGTTGATCTTCCGGTAGAGCGCCCGCGCGTCATCCTGCCCCCCGTCCGGCGCCTGTGACGACATGATCGGCAGGAAGACCTGGGCAGCGATGCCGGGGAGGAAGAGGAGGAGCTGGCGCCACTGGGTGACGACGTTGTAGGCGGCCATTTCGGAGAAGCCGCCGGGCTGGTTGACCAGCATGACGTTGCAGGCCCACGCGGCGGGGGTCACGAGGGTGTTCGCCAGCATGGACGGCAGGCTGAAGCGCCAGAGCACGGGCCATTCCCGCAGGCAGTTCCGGTAATCGGCAGCGACCCCCTTCTCCCTGGTCGCCACCCCCAGGGCACGGGCCCCCAGGAGACAGGTGACGACCGCCCCCGCGATGTACCCCC
>Ga0129297_10000347_pt1 | contig 22068 bp, 23 predicted proteins | sample I18A1metaG_FD_94708 | JGI IMG/M metagenome (GOLD analysis project Ga0129297, IMG submission 94708) | Lake sediment bacterial and archeal communities from Gulf of Boni, Indonesia to study Microbial Dark Matter (Phase II) - ​I18A1 metaG | ecosystem: Environmental > Aquatic > Freshwater > Lake >... | reverse complement strand
GTGGTGGGCCCGCAGGGATTCGAACCCTGGACCCCAGGCTCCCCTCACCAACTGTTCCGAAGGCTTGCACCGATTCGTGCGACTGTGTCCTAATCCTGGTTATCCGCACCTTTTCGCTATTTCTAGACGATCAGGTGCCCTAGACTACGGGCCCGACAATAGAAGAAGCCTTCCTTAGCTTTGACCGTTACGGCTGCTGTGCACGCATCTGCGTTGTCTGCTGACTCGACCAAATGCTCGACCTCCGAGACGAGACCAGAACGAACGGCTGGATCTGCTCACTTCGCTATCCGCCGGTGTTTCCTACTGACCAGCACGAGTGTTGCTGTCGCCTTGCCTGGTTAGATTGATTGACAACTGGGAAATGCGTTCCTGCCTAGAAGGTTCATGCGAATCCCGTGATCAGTACCGCGGTTCGACCTCACTCGTCAAGACAGAATTCCTAGCATCCTTTAGTCCTCTCGGATTTTGTTCTCCAATCTGGATGAGTATGTTTCTCACGCATTCCTCTCCGAAGGAAACCCTAAGGGTTCGAACCCCAAGGCAAATGTGAGAATCGATTGGTGGAATAACCTACTGGCTCGCGGCTTACACTTCACGCATACGTCACTTTCTGCGTTTGAAGGCCAAGACAGCTCCGGCTGCAACAATGATTATGACTACGATACCGGCCGCGATGAGTTCTAACGGCAACTGTCCGGTCAGCGGAGTCTCAGTTGTGGTGGGCATCTCGGTCTCACTTGATGTCATCTGCACTCTGGTCTGCGTGGTAGTCGTTTGTCTAGGGATTGAGGTCGTCAGTTGAGCGCTTGTCGAAGTCACGGCCTGGGTAGTCGATGGGATCTGGGTCTCCGCAGTGGTCGCACTCGTCGTCGCGCCGGCGCCGAGAATCGTGATGATCTGTGAGAATCCAGATCTAGGCTCCATGACAACAGTCGGTCCAGATTTCGGAGTGGCCGTCGACGGCGCCCAAGCGTATGTCCCGGGGGTCGAAGGATTAACGAAGAAACCTTCTGCAGTGCTGATCTCACCGTAGCAACCGTGATTCAGAATCGCATAGGTTCCGACGAACCTGAACTCCATGGTCCCCGATGTCGCCGGAGTAGGCTCGCCAACAACGATATCCACAGTCGCCATGCCCGAAAACGATATCGTGAAGTGGCCTCGGGTGGTTGTTGTGAGAATATTCGCCCGCCCTGACCCTTCCGGGCAATTGCCATACGCGGATCCGGCTTTGATTCCACTCTTATCTGTGATGAACTTCTGATTGACAGAGTATCCTGCCGGGACGGTGATGGAAACAGTGAGCGCATCCTCGGACCGGTCGGGGTTCTCAAGGTGGAGAGTATAGACCGCATCTGTTGCCCCAGGCAGGTTGGAGGTTGTTATCAAGTCGAACATCGGGATCTTTGTGAAGCTGGCGTTCGCCTGAGGCACCAAGATGAAAAACACAAGCGCGACTACAAACACGGTGGCCGATCTCGTCGACAAGCCACACCACGGACAGTTACAGTGCGAGCCAACAATAAACAAAATTCGGAGAAAGGACGCTGCTGCCTCACCTTCGGTTCCTAGGCGCCAGTATAACGACCTCAGATATGTCGTGCGCTCGCTCGCCGACAAATGACAACGCTGAAACAAGGTTGCCCCTACCTGAATGCCACTCGTGAGCATTCGAGTAGTCTAGACTACGGGCCCTTTCGGCCTAGACGGAGATTTACTCATCTCAAACGTATCGTGATCTACCCCTCGAGAGGGACGAAATGTCGAGAAGAACTCTACGAAGCACGCGCCATAGGCAGCCTCGGATTTGCGTCTGGAGGCTCCCCGACTAATTGATGTTCGCGTTCAAAGTCAGGAGGGAGAGACTATCGTCGCTCTCGTAATCCCGTGGCGTAGCCGAAGGGAAGAAGCATCTTTGTGCTCGTATTCAATGCTTCTCCGAGCAAGTTGAGTGGCTGTGACGTTGGCAAGTTGAAAGGGAAGCCAACTGCAATCCAGACAAGCCAATCAACCGCGAAAGCCAAAAGCAATGCCAGAGGCAACTTTGAAGGCGTGAAATGTTTCTTCGCTTGCAGTAGCCCGAGAAACATCGAGCCCACTAGTATTGCGACTTCCCACGGGGGCAGCATGTCTGTCGGTGGGTATCCGCCAGTGATGTTGAAGAGGACTTCGTACAGGCTGAGCATGGCCAGACCAGCGATTGCTCCGTTGTACAATGCCGCATTTCGGCTTGATCGGAATCTCCACGCTACGAAGACGAAGACTGCAAAGAACGTTATCACGGTTGATAAGCGAATGTAAGCGGGACCGACAACGAGCCAAATCCTATCGATATCGATCATGGTGCTCATGCTTTCGATGGGATGATGCTTTGTCTACTCAGTGGAGGTTCTCTTTTCAGAGTTGCCCTTGAACAATACTCACATCTGTAAACGAGACCGTTGCATTCTCAGTTATGACGGATGGTGACATGCTCGACAGCACGAGATCCTGTTCTATTCCCTAGAATCAAATACGCCATCCTTCGAAAGCCAAAGCTATGCAAGCAACAACGGCATGTCTTCTGTTGGCGCTACTGTTCGCTTCATACCATGCTGAATCCCTAGCTGTCCACACTGACAAGGAGAACGCGGCAGACCTTCAGGAGGCATACAGCAGTGGTGCCGGAGTACACTTCGTTGATATCGATATCTTAGCGGGAGAGAACCTGGAGAGACGACCTCCGAGGGTCGGGGAAGAAATGAGAGTTGAAGTGAGAATACGGAATGATGGCCCTGCGACAATCTACTACCTTCCCACCCTTTGTGATACGTCACTCGCGGCCGTCTTCGATTCGGACCACGTCCGTATCGAAACCGGACTACCACGTTGCCTGGCTGCCTCAATGCCAACGCCACTTCGCTCGGGCGAGGATGCCGTCGTCTCAGCTCCCGAATCCGGAACTGTCTATGTGGCGAAACGCGGAGGCTCAACCTCTGCGATAGTCGTATTCACATACCATATGGATCAGAACATGGATCCATCAACACAGAGAACCAAGCAGGCAACCTTCAATTTCGCCATCGAAGATGGATTCGATGCCTTTTCAATATCGGTTGTCGCGATCGCTGCACTACTTCTTGGAGCCATGGTAGCACTGGAACTTATCACATACAGAAGAAGATCCATGCAACGAATTCAGCCGAAGAGTCTTGATCGCTCTTCAGGAGCAGTTAACTCGGGGACGGATTTGTACGCTGCCTAGCTCTGTAGGCCATCACGCCTGTGACTATGAAGAGCCATAGAAGGGCTATCCGGCAGAACGCAATCCACTGTACTGGACTTGCTCGCCCCCATACCGGAGGACATGTCCCGATTCCAAATACGCTGCATAGCGTGCCTGACCTGAAGAAGAAGATCATGATCAGCATGTTCAGGAAGTCACTTAGCGCAAGGATACCCAGCATCGTGGTAGTATTGGTAAGCAGGTACGATGGAGCGATCATGACGTTCATCTGCGGCGAATAGACAAATGAGAGCGAGACGGCCGCAGGTATCATGAGCAGGCTCCTGACCACGAGCTTGAGAGTTGCGTCTGCTTTTCGTATCATGACCATGACCACAAGGGGAGCGACCATCATGAGCAGAAGCGAGACCAATCTCCAAAGGGCATCTCCAAGATCCTTCACGATCAAGACGTAGAAGCAGTTCTCACAATACCAAGTTGCGTGCCATTTGACCATATCGTAGAGACCTCTTGAGGCGAACATGTAGACGGGACCGAACGAACCAAGAACGGTCAGAGAGAAGGCGAGAAAATAGCCGACAGCGGACCTGAGCTCTTTCCGGGCCAAGTACAGGAGGGAGGGAACAAGGATGATGCCTGTGAGTATCTTCGCCGCAACACTCAGGCCCAATAGAACACCTGCGGAGGTACTCCTTCCTCTGATCAACAGAGCCAAGGAAACCGTCGCGAATGCAATCGCAATGATATCGAAGTTGTAGACTAGATAGTATGTTATCCCGAATCCAGCGATCGCAAACGGAAGCCTTGATGCGGGTGACCGCAGCGTCTTCGACATGTATTTCATGATCTTGAGATAGAGCAGGTAGGCTGGAAGAGCAGAAGTCAGTCCCAATATCGTGTAGAAGACCGTGGGACGGGAAATACCCGTCGCGTCTGTGATCAGCAGCGAGAATACGCTCGTCAAAAAGAAGATGACGCCTACGACTGGCGGATACTCGAACTTGAAGTCAACATAGGGAATTCCAAGCGTTTCGGGTTTGCCGCCGTACCATCTATCGCTACGCGAGAACACCTGGAAGAATAGGCTCTGGAGATCACTGTATTCGGCCAACCCAAATGGGCGTGGCGAATGTATGAAGAAGCTCAGGGCAAAGACGCACAACCCGAGTAGGTAGTATGAGTGTTTCTTCGCGATCAGATAGACCCTACTAGTTCCAGTGAGGAAAACGCGCATCGAACTCTGACCTCGCGAGTCTTGCCAGCAGCGGCGTTTGGCTAGTGCGATTGCCTTCTCGAATACCGTCCAGAGTAAATAGCAGTTCTCAACGCCTTGCTTCTCGGTCGCCAGAACTAGCCGCACCGGTCGTCTAGTTCAAGATACGATAGGCTCTCTCGTCGACTGAGAACCTTCCAATACTCGTCTAGCTCCATCTGAGGAGTGCTTGTGAGACATGGGTAGCAAAAGTAACCAGCCACCTGACCACGGGTGCATGTTTCAGTGCGATCTGCTCGAGACCAAAAGCGTGTTCCACATTTTTCGCATTTCCTTTGGGTTGTGACAATCTTGGCTCGCAGACTAGCGGCTTGTCGCCTTGCAGCCTTGGTCGCCTCTTCCAGTGAGATGCCCAATCCGTAACAGTCTTGGACTCCTTCGTAGTGACCTCCCAAGTCGCTTATGAGAACCTGCCCCTCTCGCGTCTTCCAAACATCGAAAGCACCATGTTTCGAGCATTCGCGGTCCTCGTTTCGCGTTTGATTTCCTCGGTTGCCCAAGAGACAGACTTCGCCATCAAGAAGGCACCTGTCTCCCTGGACATAGTTGAGACACAAGTCAGGCTCTCCGCCAGAGACGAGAAAGACTGAAGGTGGTGCTGAAGATAAGGGTTCGTGGCATTGTGCCTTGGCCTAGTTCGACGCTACAGCGATGCTTTCGATGTCGTCATCATTCAAGGCTGGAGGTCTGTTTGGATGAGATCTCCAGGTCAGTCGCCTGATGGGATAGTCGGATCTTCTGCCCATGCAACATCTGGGCAGATGCCTCTCACTTGTGCCAGCAAGGAAGTTCAATGACGGATCGAAGGGAATCCACACGGACGGGGTCATCTGAACCTCCGCCCAAGCGTGCCAGTCGAAGGACCTTCGCTCTCCCTCGCGTTCGTGGTAGAATAGTCCCACAACTCGTCGTGATGCGACATTTGCCGCTCTGCATAGGGCAATGAAGAGGTCCGAGAATTCGTCACAGTCTCCTGTTAGATCACGAATGGCACGTGCCGCGCCTAGACGAGTTGGCTGAGGCTCTCGGAGTTTTAGGTTGTCTCGAATCCAAGCGAATGTCTGCGTCAAGAATTCACTTGTGTTTCGTGAGGAACGCCTAATGCGTTCGGCAGTTCGCTTGATTAGTGGGTCGTCGGTCTCCCAGAATCGGTCACGCTTGCAGTATTCAGCTGGCGCATTTGCTGGCCCGGTCGCTCCTGCGACCAAGTCAAGCTCGAATGCTGACTTGGCAGTCACGTATTTCACATCGATTCTTGATTCGAACGTCTCCTCAACTTCAAGCTCAGGGATCTTCACAATTGCATGGACGTTACCTTCAGCCCCCTTCTCCAGATGCGGGCTTGGCACCGCATCGCGGACGAGGCAGGAGTCAGTAGCCGAGCTGGGCGCGATCACTATGTCTAACCGTCCGCCGCGAAGTCGTACACCAGATGTGTTCAGAATCCTGCTGACTAGAGAGACGCGGAACTGCAGCTGTCGTTTCCACCATCCGCCGCAGGTAGACATCACGCCGAGATAAGGTTCTCCGGCAAAGGCTTAATCGGTCGGACGAAGTGACCGATCCGACAAGAGCGGTCATCGATGGCCCTTTCAGACTCGGAGATCCGGAAGGCCTTGGCTGAGAGTAACCTAGTCATCGAGCCCTTCGAGGAGTCCTGCCTTGGCGCGGCGGGCTACGACTTGAGGTTGGACAGCGATGCAGTCCTAAAGCCGAGCGAGCACCGCCTTGTCGCCACAATGGAGAGGGTCGAGCTGAGAGGGGGGGTTGCTGGGTTCCTACACATCAGGTCATCGATGGCCCGAGAGGGAATACTCGCAAGCGTAGCCTTGGTAGACCCGGGATTCAGGGGCCAGCTCACGATCGCCCTCTTTAACAGCGGTGCAAAAACTGTGCGCCTGAAGGCGAGAGAAAGGTTCGTTCAGCTAACCCTTGTCAGGCTTGGCGAGGGAGCCGCGAGGTTGTATGAAGGCAGGTATCAAGATAGTACGGGCGTCGTCTCCAGCCGCCGCTAAGCCACCCCCATGGTTTGTGTCTAACACCCGAGGAAAGTCTTATTAGATATAAGCACGAATCTGTCACTGTCCCAGAAAATGGACTAGTTTTGAGAGGAAACTGTCATGAGGGCAGGCTCTAGGATTTCGGACCTCAAATACAAGCTGATGACGATCGAACTGCTCAATCTCGCCAAAAACTACTATACATATCGAGAATTAGCCCAAATTATCGGCCTACCGGAGACTGTGCTCAGTAGATACGTCAAAGGACACGTTCTACCCACAATTGACCGCGCTCAGTCAATCAATCAGACGCTTCAGAAGATCATGCGCCTAGAAGGCGAGATACAGCAACGAATCCGATTCGACGAACTCGGCTACTTCGACAACACGAGGCTGATCTCGGACACGCTTCTCTTGGAAAGAGCTGTTCAGCACGCGATCAACGCCTTCGCCGGCAAGCGAATCACCAAAGTCTTGGCGGCAGCCGTTGACGGGATACCCCTAGCCACCTTGGTCGCTCACAGGCTCGGGGTCGGTTTGGTGATCGCCAAGAAGAGTAGGGAGGTAGGTGTTCGAGAGTTCATCGAGGAGATATACATCCCCAGCAAGACGGCCATAATGATGAGCCTCTTCGTGCCGCGCGACGCAATTAGGAGAGGAGACTGCGTCCTGATCGTTGACGACGTCATCGATAGCGGCGAAACCCAAGTCGCCTTGGCCAGAATCGTCCAGAAGGCCAAGGCTGAGGTGAGCGGGATCTACGCCCTCGTATCGATAGGCAATGACTGGAAGATGAAGATTGAACAGGTCGCGAGGGCACCTGTGGAGATAGTTCTGCAGGTCGCGAAGAAACCGCTTCAGGAGATCCAGTAGCTTAGAACGTGAAGCTGAAGACGTACTCTGCGACTGCCTTAATCCCCGCGTCTATCCTATTCTCTGGTTCGCTTACGAAAGTCAGTCGTGCGTGCCCAGCACCGTTGGCACCGAAGAACGAGCCTGGAATCAACACTACGCTCTTCCTCTCAAGCAGCCTATTGCAGAAGTCCCTCTCGTCTCGCTTCATGCCCTCTAGGTAGTACCTGAGGTCCACGAAGAAATAGAAGGCCCCCTGCGGCACGGACAGCTTTGCTTCTGGCAGATGATTCTTGATGGCATCTGCCATGAAATCTCGTCTCGCCTTGTAAGTCGGAAGTACCTTCTCCCTCAAGTATCTCTCCTTGATATCACCTGAGAAGAACTTCATCATCGCGTGTTGGCTGAGAGTGTTCGGAGCGAGGCTGGTGTACTGCTTGATCTTCTCGACAGCATCGGCTACCTCCGGCAGTCCCATGACATATCCGAGACGAAGACCAGGGATCGAAGCGTCTTTCGAGAAGCTCCCAGCGACAACGACGTGATCTCTGCCACCCGGCAGGCTGCAGAGTTTGAGGTACGTCCCCTCGAAGAGTATGTCTCTGTACGTGGCGTCGTATATGATCCAGAAATTGTGGTCCACGGCTAGGTCAACCAGTGCCTTTGCGAAGTCCTGATTGACTGCTCTCCCGGTCGGGTTATCAGGGGATAGCAGGACGAATGCCCTCGTCTCCCTAGTTATGAGATGCTTCAGCTTCTCAATATCTGGCTGATAGCCCTCGTCCACGCTGACTGGGAGCAGAATGACACGTGCGCCTGCGAGCCTAGCTGTTTCACGGAAACCTAGGTATGTCGGATCCGTGAGAATGATCTCGTCATCCCTGCTGAGAAGCGACAAGAATAGGGCGAAGACAGCTTCGCTTGCACCGTCCGTTATGACGACCTCGGTCGCGGGGTCATATTTTGTGCCTTCCTGTCTCGAGAAATCATCCGAGAGCATACGTCTCAGCTCAAGCAGGCCGCGCGTCCCGACGTATGAGCATGCAGCCCTCGGCTCCTCCTTGAGCATTCGTATCATTTCGTCAAGGACTTCTTGCGGTGGTAGCAGGCTCGGAGCCCCTCCACCGAAGCTGATTATGTCTCTTTGCTTCCTCGCGTCTGCCAACAAGGCGGCGACGCGTCGTATGGGAGAAATGTGGAGAAGATCGATCCTATCCGAGACTGTGGGCACTACCGCTCCGACCGCCGGTCCGCGCCTCGCACGCGCGTACTGGCGTGATACCTGTACCAAACGAAGCTGGCTTTAGGTGCTTCGCCTGTCGTGGGACAATCAGTAGGAGCTGATCTCAATCGTTGCACAGGAAGTCTACCGCTGCGTGTCAATCGTCGCATCTTCGCCGAGGTCTTATTCCTTTTCATTCCTCGGGGGCTGGAGGAATGAAACCATTTGCCATCATATTCTTCGTCAAGTCGCGTGCTGTCCTGATCATAGTTGAGGCGCGATCATAGAGCTCGTCTCGGCTGATCTTTATGCCTGCTATTCCTTGCTCTTGGGCCTTCATTCCCACGGCCACGGCTTCGCGTGGGAATACTTGCCACTCGTCCATGTTTGCGGCGATGTCATCTTCGCTTATGCCTCGTTCTCTGGCACACTTCGCGAGTTCTTCCGCGGCTGCGATGCACATCTCATCAGTGATCGTCTTGGCTCGCACGTCCAAGGTTCCTCTGAAGATCCCCGGAAAGCCGAGGGAGTTGTTGACCTGATTTGGAAAATCAGAGCGACCTGTCGCCACGACTCTTGCTCCTGCCTCTTTGGCTTCCCAAGGCCAGATCTCAGGGATCGGATTTGCGCATGCGAAGACTATGGCGTCTGAGGCCATGCCTGAAACCCATTCTTTCTTGAGAGTACCTGGCCCCGGAGTTGACAGTGCGACGCAAACGTCCACTCCTTTGAGCGCTTCAGGAATTCCGCCTGATCTTTGCTCCTTGTTTGTCTTTTCGCAGAGTTTCCATTTGTCGGGAAATACGGCCTTCTTCGTTTCGAGGTCTTTTCTTTGCTGATTGAGTATTCCCTTTGTGTCGACGACCATTGTGTTCTCAGGCTTCAGTCCGTAGGCAAACATGAGGCGACTGCATGAGATGTTCGAGGCGCCCGCACCGATCATGGTCAGTGTTGTCTCACCAATCTTCTTGCCGACCACTTCGAGAGCATTGATCAGACCCGCCAGCACGACCGTTGCGGTCCCTTGCTGATCATCATGCCAAACCGGGATCTCGGCCTCCGCTCGAAGCCTATCGAGGATGTAGAAGCATTTCGGGTTTGCAATGTCTTCGAGATTTACTCCACCGAACGAGGGCTGAAGCCACTTCACGGCTGTGATTATCTGCTCTGGATCTTTGGTATCGAGACAGATTGGGACCGCGTCAACTCCTCCTAAGTACTTGAAGAGGAGCGCCTTTCCTTCCATCACCGGCATGCCGGCCTTCGGGCCTATGTCACCGAGACCAAGAACTCTCGTACCATCACTAACTACGGCTATTGTGTTCCATTTGTTCGTGTACTCGTAGACCAGCTCTTCGTCCTTTGCGATAGCCTTGCATGGTTCAGCAACTCCTGGGGTATACCAGATTGCGAAGTCATTGAAATCGCGGATCGCGCATCTGGGAACGGTCTGCATCTTTCCCTTGTAGAACGGATGGAGACGCATCGCGTCCTTTGCGGGCTTCTTAGCCTTCTCGAGCAATTGCTCTTTCGTAATTACAGTCATCTCGTCTTGCCCTCTGTGAACCTTGATCCGCTTGAAAGAGACCTCGAGGGTTCCTCGAACTTGCGGACGGGTGGTCTCGCGTATCTACTCCGTAAATACTTATGTGGGTTCCGTATATGCTCCTGATGTCGTGTGCGATTGGGAGCTTGAGCTGTTCCTGGAGCTCACGAATACGCCTAGGTCGGGGAGCGCATGCAGGCCAAGCCTCGCTCTACCGCCAGCTCATTGAGCTCGAGGAGCACCGTTGCCTTCGAAGAAAGAAAGTGCTGCAAAGTCTCCTTGAGGAACCTCCTTGCCGTGCGACCGGCGGGACTTCCCAGGTACGCTCCGAACATGACAGAGTTCGCTAGGAACCTTGTGTCCTTCACGTTCCCGTGGCGACTTCGGTTAATCTCTTTTCCGAGTGAGTCCGCGATCTCAGTGGCAGGAACGGCGATGGCCTTGATGTCGCTCCTGTTTGGCGCTCCGTCAATCAACGAACTATTGTAGAGCAGGAGACCGTCCTTCATTAAGAGGGGGACGAAATCCATCGAAGGCTGATTCATTATGATCATGAGATCGGGGTTTTCCGGGATCGGCGTGTCTATGTCATCGTCGGACATCACAACGTAACACCTCGCCTTTCCTCCCCGTGTCTCGGGGCCATAAGACGGCGTATAGACGACACGTCTTCCGTCGAGCATCGCGGAATACGCGATGTAGTCGCCTAAGAGCAACACTCCTTGGCCGCCGTGCCCGGAGAGAAGGATCTGCGTCCTTGTCACTTCTTCTCGATCCCGAACTTGTCTTTGTACGTTCCAAGAGGATACTGCTTGATCAGGCGTTCGTTCAGAAACCTCTTGGCTTCCATGATGGGAAGTTTCCAATTCACCCAACATGTTGAGAGGCATTCAACAAAGGAGAATCCTCCCATCATCTGAACCTTGAACGCGTTCTCAATGGCCTGTTTTGCTTCGAGTATGTTCCTGACACTGTATGATTTTCCCTTGGCTGTGTCGACTTCTGCAATCGCGAGGCTTACTCTCTTGACATATGCGGACCCGTCAATCGTCGATAGAAGTCTCGACGCGTCAACAGGAGTGCCCGTGAATTGGATATCTCTGCCATACGGAGTCGTTGTCGTTGTTTGACCCTGCAGAGTCGTGGGCGCCATCTGTCCGCCAGTCATCCCATAGATGGCGTTGTTGACGAGAAAAATGGAGATCGGCTCTGCACGGATGGCGGCATACATGAGTTCGAGCAAGCCTATTGCCAACGCGTCTCCGTCTCCTTGCACTGTGAAGACAACGAGATCGGGTCTGACTCTCTTGAGGCCTGTGGCGATCGCTGGAGCCCGGCCGTGAGGCGACTGTATGTGATCGATGTTGAAATAGTCGAACGCGAGAACGCTGCAGCCAACGGGATCTATCATTACCGTTCTTTCCCGAATTCGCAGGCTGTCGATGGCGTTGGCGATGAAACGAGTTAGCTCGCCGTGTTCACAACCTTGGCAATAGTGAGTTGGTTTCTCCGTCAACGATTCCAGTTTTCCGAGTTTCATCCGATACTGCTCCAAGGTTGGTTCCTGACTGGTCAAGTGGTAGTTCCCTCCTTCTCCAGCTCGTACAGTCTGCTCTCAATCTCTCCTTGGGTCGGAAGAAGACCGCCGACTTTTCCGAAGAAACTGACTGTCGCCCTTCCCTCCACCCCTAGGCGAACATCCTCAACCATCTGTCCAGTGCTAAGCTCCACTACGAGAAAACGCTTAGCACGTTCTGCCAGCTTTCTTGTCTCATCGTACGGAAACGGCCAGAGCGTTATCGGTCTGAACAACCCTATCCTGGTACCCTGACCCCTTAGGTTGTTCACTACGCTTTTGCAGATTCGTGACGTGATCCCGAATGCGACAACGACGATTTCTGCATCGTCTGTCAAATACGTCTCGTACCTGACTTCGCTTGATTGCATCATCTTGTATTTCTCGTCGAGGTGGGTCACGTGCTTTGCGTGGACCTCAGGGTCCAAGTTCATCGAGTTGATCACGTGGCGTTCTCTTCGATTCGCTCCTGTCACGGCCCAGGAAGATACGTCGTACTCGGTCGGTTCGATGCTTGGGAAGATTATGTCTTCCTTCAGTTGGCCCGTGAAAGCGTCTCCTGCGACGCAGACGGGGTTTCTGTACTTGAAGGCTAGGTCGAATGCTACCTTTGGAAAGCTCGCCATCTCTTGGACAGAATTGGGCGCTAACACAATCATTCGGTAACTGCCGTGACCCCCTCCCTTCGTCATCTGGAAATAATCGCCCTGTTCCGGGGCAATGTTACCGAGCCCAGGTCCTCCCCTATTGATATTTACAACGAGCAACGGCAACTCCATCCCGGCAGCATACGAGAGCGCTTCCTGTTTGAGACTGAATCCTGGACTTGATGTCGCCGTCATTGCTCGAGCCCCAGCTGCAGCCGCGCCCATGACCATGCTTACAGCTTCAAGCTCGCTTGCGGCCTGCAGGAAGACTTTGAAGTCGGGATACTCCTCGCTTCCAAATTCCTTGGCCAGAGTCTCCGGTATCTCTGTGGAAGGTGTTATCGGATATGCGAAGTATGCGTTCAGCTTTGCCTTGAGGGCACCGTATGCTAGCGCTTCATTACCTTTCATGTAGACGCGCTGAGTCATCTATCAGGTCCTCACGAGCACCTCGTGTATGGCAAAGTCAGGACAGACCCAATAGCAGATTCCACAAGCGGTGCAAGGTCCCTTTGTGCCCAAATAGTGCCATACGGCAGGGTGGAAGCCAATCCGGTTCAATCTGTCCGATAACGCTAGATTTCCATTCGGACAGGCGACCACGCAGAGTTCACAACCCTTGCATCGCTCTTCAAGAATCCGGACTAGCGCTTTCTCCTGCGTAGTCTGCGCCAAATAGTGTCTCGACCCCTGAGGCGTCATGCGCTCTCTCTGTGCCGCTTAAGTGCATTTCGTAGCTAGTCTAAATGTGCGATGACGGCTTGCTACATCGCAAGACTAGGTGAACCTATCTAGCGGCGTGCGTTTCCAGTGCTCGCAAAATTCGCTGGCGCAGTCTCCGACCGTTCGAACCAGTATGCCGAGCAAGAGAATCGCGGGTGAGTGATGATGAGGGCTCGACTGCTCGTCAAGGGGATCGTTCAAGGAGTCGGTTTCAGACCCTTCATCTATCGAATTGCGACAGCGAACGGACTCGTAGGATTCGTCCGAAACCTTGGCGATGCAGGTGTGGAGATAGTTGTCGAGGGCACACGCGAATCCATCTCTAGCTTCATGATTCAATTGGAGAAAGAGCGCCCTCCCACTTCTGTCGTCCATCAGGTAGACGCGACGTACTCTCAAGAGACTAGAGAGTTCAAGCAGTTTCAGATCCTTGAAAGTGATTCTTCGCGAGTCCACGCCGGCTCGATCATTCCTCCAGATATCGCCATATGCGACAATTGCCTGCATGAGTTACGGGATCCTCGCGACCGGAGGCACAGCTATTTCTTCATCACCTGCACCGATTGCGGCCCGCGTTACACCATCATCGAGGCCCTACCTTACGATCGCCCGCGCACAACCATGAGAGATTTCGAACTGTGCGACGTATGCTTGGGCGAGTACACAGATCCTAGCAATCGCCGATTTCATGCACAGACGGTTGCATGCGTGAACTGCGGCCCATCCGTGACATTGCACAGATGGGACGGCCAGCGAGTTGATTCGACTGATCCGGTGCGTGAAGCCGGCCGACTTCTGGAACGCGGCCACATTGTAGCTGTCAAAGGCAATGGCGGATTCCACTTGGCTTCATCGACGATCCTCGATGAACCCATAGTTAGGCTGCGCAACACGAAGTCTAGGTTCCAGAAGCCCTTTGCCATCATGGCTAGAGATCTTCAGGCTGCAAGATCGTTTGCTGAAGTCACGCGAGTCGAACACGCACTACTGACATCGTATATCCGGCCAATTGTCCTTCTCAGAAAACGGACTGATTTCGATCTCTCAGGAGAAATCGCTCCTGGACTTCACAACATCGGTGTGATGCTCCCCTACACTGGACTTCACAACATGCTCTTCGATGATACAAGTGAACGGGCTTTTGTGATGACGAGCGCCAATGCTCCGGATGAACCGATCATCACAGGGAACGGAGAAGCTTTTGCCAGATTGAGGGATGTTGTTGACTACTTTTTGGTGCACAACCGTAGCATCTCGCAGAGATGCGATGACTCCGTCGTGAGATCACTTGACGGAGCCCCTGCACTGATTAGACGATCTCGCGGCTATTCACCAACCCCGATCTCAGTAGAGGTTCCAAGAGATGCTTGTGCGCTTGGTGTTGGCGGACAACTCAACGTGACGTCCTGTCTCGTGTTCGAGGGCCGAGCCTACATGACGCAACACATCGGCGATGTCGAGACCCTGCAAACGTTCCAGTTCCAGAGAGACGCGACCCGTCATCTTCTGACTCTGACGGGATGCAAACCCGAGGTTATTGGACGCGATCTACATCCGCTCTTTGTTACCACGAAGTTCGCGGACGAACTCGCCGCGGAGTCCGGAATTAGGGTTGTCCCTGTCCAGCATCATCACGCGCATGTAGCTGCCCTAATGGCGGAACATGGCGTCGATGAGATTGTGGGAGTGTGTTGCGACGGATACGGATATGGCGATGATGGATCTGCCTGGGGCGGCGAAATCATCTTGACGGATCAAGGAGGCCACAAACGCCTCACCCATCTCGCGGCACAGCCGCTGATCGGTGGAGACCTCGCGACCAAATATCCGCTTAGGATGGTGGCGGGCATACTCAGAGACCGCGAAGGAATCGAAGACTGGCTTCTTGCGCGTAGAGATCACTTCCATCATGGTGCTGAAGAGGTCAACACAGTTCTCAAGCAACTTCACTCCAGCAAGTTGCAGCTCACGACGAGCTGTGGACGCGTCCTAGATGCGATCTCCGCGATTCTCGGTCTGTGTTATGAGCGAACATACGAGGGTGAACCAGCCATGAAGCTCGAGTCAGCTGCCCAAGGCGGCGAAGACGTGTTGAATCTCGAACCGAGACTCGAAGGCGAAGCGATTGAGACGAGCCTAATGGTCCACGAGATCTTCACAAGCGTGGGGCGCTTCACCACGCGAGATCTCGCATACTCGGCTCAGTCCTACATCGCGCGATCACTGAGCGAACGCGCCATTGCAGACGCGACGAGATTCGCTGTCAACACGATAGGCTTCACCGGTGGCGTAGCCTACAACGAGATCATCACCCGTATCTTCGGGTTGGCCGTGAAGGAAGCTGGACTTTCTTTCGCAACGCATAAGGTCGTTCCGCCTGGAGACGGAGGACTATCGTTCGGGCAGGCCGTTGTCGCGGCCAATTCCTAGCCGAGGAATCGTGGGAACGGATCCCTCTTGCAGATGAGAGAAGGCACGGAGGGCCCCCGAAGGCTCCTGCTCGGTCAAGTTTATTGTTCAGCGCTTGCTTTCTTGGCACCCATCTCTGGAAACACGGCTCTCTCAGGTATCGAAACGCGCAGAACTCTGGCTCGGTCATGGAAGAACAGAAATAGTCGTGGAATACCACCGGAAACGAGGGATGTTGATCACGTTGAGGAGAAGAATGCCGCTCCTCGTCCTTGCGTTGATTATGCTCGCTTTGGTGACCGCAGCGGTTGTGGAGGGTCAACCTAACCCCGTCAAGATAAGGACCAACCGCTCGGTGTACAACGTAGGGGATCCTGTTGTTGTCGAGGTCAAAGTTGACCTCATTGGAGGTGGGCCATACCCGGCGAGTCTGACGTTCAATACGCCTGCTGGAACCTTCACGCGAAGCCTAGGTGCGATCCCTGGATCGGTCTGGAATGCCGTTACGGTGACCGGAGTCACGGCGGTAGCCGGACCTTGCACAGTCTCAGCCGAAGTGTTGGTTGGAAGCGTACTATGGGTAGCTCAGACAAGCTTCACAGTTGCAGGCGGACCTGGGCCGGGATTCGATTTCACAATCGTTCTCACACCATCTTCGAATACCGTTGAGCAAGGTGGGATAGCGATGTACAGAATCCTACTCACCTACAGTAGTCCGGCATGGAGCGGAACCACGATAAACATCCAAGTAGCAGGTCTCGGCCCCGGCATGACTTGGAGCGCAACCACAGCCGGTGATCTAACCATAGTCACGTCTCGCTCGACCCCGACCGGCACGTACACGATAGTTGTCATCGGGTCAGCTAGAGGCGTCACCCATCAGACAAGCGCGTTGCTGACCGTGATCCAAAGGGCCCCTCCGTTCGACTTCTCTGTTTCAATCTCCCCACTTGTTCAGACGGTACGCATCGGTGACAAGACGACCTACTCTGTCACAGTGAATCTCGTGAGCGGCTCAGCGTCGCCTGTGACACTCAGCCTTTCAGGCCTTCCGAGCGGTGTGGTCTACAGCTTTTCTCCACAGTCAGGTACGCCTGCGTTTGGATCGACGCTAACGGTCGATGCGACGGCGGCTCAGTCTACCGGTAGCTACTCGGTTACGGTCTCCGCCAGTGGTGGAGGAGTAACCAAGACCGCTACTGGAACGCTCATGATAGAGGAGGCTGCCAGATTCCTCTTGACAGTAGTTCCGACCACCGCATCAGTGAAGCAAGGCGACAAGGCAGTCTTCACAATAGCTGTGACACCAACGGGAGTGTTCAACCAGCCCGTCAGCCTACTCGTCCGGGGACTACCGGCTGGAGTCTCTTCATCGTTCAGTATACCCTCGGGTAATCCGCCGTTCACCTCGCTGTTGACATTGGAGATATCTTCGGCTGCACAAGAGGGGGCTTATCCGCTGACGATAGAAGCCAGCGGAGCAGGCAAGACCGATTCTGCCACTGTCACCCTGAACATTGAGAGGAGCCCCAAACAGAAGTCGACTCTCACGGTTTCAGCGACCTCGCAGGATGGCAAGATCGCCGTTTCGGGTTCCCTTGCACCTCCAGTGGAGGGTGCTGATGTGACTCTAACATATCGCGGTCCTGATGGGTCAACGATCACTCGCGATGCATTCGTAGAATCAGATGGGACCTTCAGAGATCTCTTCTCACCACCTATTGAAGGCGAATGGACCGTAACCGCAAGCTGGCCCGGAAACGCAAAGTACGAAGCCTCGCCGAGTGAATCAACCAGCCTCACAGTGGAGAAAGGCGGTTTCCAGATCTCCGATCTCCTCTCCAATACGACGAATCTGCTGCTTATCGCAGTAGCGGTCTTGGTCTTGGTGGCGATTGGTGTAATGCTGGGTCGAAGGAGAGCAAGTGCGCCCGCCGTGCCGCAGTTTGCAGCATCATACTGCCCCTCATGTGGAGCCGTCCTCGATGCTAGCGAAGACTATTGCCGGTCATGTGGTGCCAGAGTCCGCTGATGAAATACTCAATCACGCACTGCGAGTCGTTCCTGCCGGGAACCGTTGCGTCAGCGCAACTACTGCGGATACGGCATCCAAGTGTCACGAGTTAGAACAAACACGAGCAAAGTCGTAGACTTATTCATCAATAACTCTAAGAGTTGCCATATGCATCCCTGCGAAGGTCTTCATGTGCCTAGCCTTTCCAGGTAGGATCCTCAGCATTGCCGGTGACTTCGCCAAAGTAGACTTTGGCGAGGGGACCGCGAGGGAGGGCATAAACATCTCCCTAGTCGAAGCAAGACCTGGTCAGTACGTCCTAGTCCACGCAGGATACGCGATACAAGTCATGGACGAGGACGAAGCACAGAAGACTCTTTCATATTGGAAAGAGATGCTCGCCCAAGAAGAAGAAAAAACTCAGCCTCTGCTAGGTGACTCATCTGTCAATCCTTGATGGCTACAGGGATCCTGACCTTGCGAAGAGACTGAGAAACAAGATCGACGAACTCAGCAACGCGATCGGACAAAGTATCTTGATCATGCACGTATGCGGGTCGCACGAATGGACCATCACACATCATGGGGTTAGAAGCCTCTTGCCAGAACGCGTTGAGGTACGCGCAGGGCCCGGATGCCCCGTATGTGTGACTCCGGCTGCAGACATCGACGCTGCAGTCGATCTCGCACTTCAAGGGAAGACCATCTTGACGTATGGAGACATGTCCCGGGCGAAAGGGTCGAAGCATTCGCTCGCCCAAGCGAAGACGCTCGGTGGAGATGTACGGGTAGTATACAGTGTTCACGATGCCGTAAATATTGCACGCTCCTACCCGGAGAGAGAGTTCGTGTTCTTCGCTGTTGGTTTCGAGACAACGGCACCCGCTACGGCCTATGAGATACTTCAAGGACCACCGCCGAATCTCCGTTTCCTCACGTCCTATCGATACGTGCCCGGTGCCGTCATGGCGGTCTCAAGATCTCCAGACCTACAAGTTGATGCCTTCATAAACGCAGGACACGCCTCGACGATAACCGGAATGAAAGCCTACAAGTCATGTTTTGGGGAATGCCACAAGCCAATGGTTTTCTCAGGATTTGAGCCGCTGGATGTACTGATATCCGCTGCGATGATTCTCACGCAGATTCAGGACAAGGAACCAAAGATGGAGAACGAGTACACCCGATCCGTAACGTGGGAAGGAAACCTGAGAGCACAGGATATGATGCGACGAGCGTTCGATCTACAAGACGGATATTGGCGCGGGGTCGCAGTGATACCCGACAGTGCGCTTGACATCAAGGCGGAGTTCTCCCACTTGGATGCGCGGAAGCACTATGAGCTCACTGAGAAAGATGAGGATGCGGAGTTCGCGAAAGGCGCAAGATGCGCCGAGGTCATTGTCGGCAAGATTGACCCCCCGGAGTGCCCACTCTACATGCGGCACTGCACTCCTGCCGATCCGCTTGGCCCCACGATGGTCTCGTCAGAGGGCACGTGCAAGATTTGGGCTGACCACAGGATCATATCAGCAATGAGATGCAGGGTCTGATCCCAGAAACCACGTTAAGCGGTCTGTGGTCATTCGCTCGCATGACAACTGGCGATCCTGTGTTCCCCAGATGATCGTCAGCGTTATCTCTGCTTTTGCTCAGCCAGCCCTAAACACTGTCTTTACTTTGTAGACGGAATATATATCATCCGAACACGGCAGACTGCGTAACGACGAGCGTGTTACCAGAACTGAACACGGTTGGCATAGCATCCGATTGGTGAGTTTGATGGAAGTCCGGAAGGTCCAGAAGGTCGGGCACTCCACTCTGACGGTTTCATTGCCTCGCGATTGGGTTGAACAAGTAGGGCTAAAACAGGGCAATGTTGTGACTCTGAGACGTACTGGGGACGGATCTCTCAGACTCGTTCCGGGTCTGGCCAGTGAAAGGGCAGAGACCATCATCGCGAGAGTCAACGCTGACCTCTGCAAAGAACACGAGTTGCTCGCAAGGATCATCACCGGGAACTACATTGAAGGCCGAGACTCGCTCATAATCACATCAGGCAAGGAGCTGACAGCCGAACACCTTTGGGAGATTAGGAGCACCGTTCAGAGACTCATGGGCCTAAGCATCGTTGAACAGACCCCCAGAGAGATTGTGATCCAGAGCTTCGTCGATCCCTCCAAGTTCCCTGTCACCGGCCTAATTCAGAGACTCCACAGAGTCGGGCTTTCGATGCAGGACACTGCACTCAGGGCCTTGCTTGAGAAAAGGCAGGACATTGCTGGGGAAGTCCTCCAGATGGAGAACGAGGCCGACAGGATCTACTGGCTGATAGTGCGCCAACTCATACTCGCGACGACAAAGCTGGGCGCTGCCCGCGACATGGGTGTCTTCAATCCGCAACATGCTTTGGGAAACAGAATTGTTGCGAAGCACTTGGAGTGTATCGCGGATTGCGCTGAGAACACTGCAAAGGAAGCAATCGCGATCAAGGATGAGGAATACCAGAGACACACGTCGGTGCTGCAGGAGATTGCTCAAATGAGCAAGGCGGTCCGATCGATATCGGAAAACACAATGAGAGCATTTACGAAGCTTGATGTGGTGCTGGCCAACGAGTCGATCGAGGATGGCGGCCGCGCTCGGGCTAGAAACAGGAAGATCTCGGAGAAGATCGTCGACGAAGTCTTGAACCGAAATGTTGCACTTGCATTTAGATCGATCACGTGGAACCTGACAGAGGCGGCGAGATACTGCCAGATGATTGCCGAGGTCACCATCAACAGATACTTGGAAGAACCAAGCGAACTGTGCAGCTTCAAGAAGCTAGACTAGAACGATCAGTCAGTCCCAGCTTCACAACGCGTACTACGGGGCAGACATGGTTCGAACCTGCTCGCCCGAGAAAATCCCTCGATCGGTTATTACTGCAGTGACGAGTTCAAGTGGAGTAGCATCGAAAGCGGGATTGAAGACTCCTACGCCTTTTGGCGCGATCCGCTTGCCGCAGATCCCTGTGACTTCCTTCGGGTCACGTTCCTCGATCGAGACCTCGGCTGATTCACCCTCTAGGTCGAAGGTTGTGAAAGGTGCGGCGGAGTAGAATGGGACTCCGTGGTGCTTCGCGGCTAGAGCGATCATGAACGTGCCTATCTTGTTGACAACAGCGTTCCGCGTGATGCGATCAGCTCCTACGATCGTCTTGTCAACCATGCCCTTCGACATCGTTATCCCGACAGCGCTGTCAACTATCAACGTCGTAGGAATTTTGTCTGACAGAGTCTCGTAAACGGTTATTCTGGCGCCCTGAAGCCTCGGCCTGCTCTCGGTTGCGATCACCTTGACTCTCTTGCCTTGGCGGATCGCGGTCCTAATGACACCTAGTGCAGTACCGTGACTCACGGTGGCCATCGTACCCGTGTTGCAGTGAGTGAGGATTGTGTCTCCATCTTGAATGAGCGCCGCACCAAACTGGCCCATCCTTCGATTGGATTCAATATCTTCATCTGCCATGAGCTGTGCCTCTTTTACGACGGCACTCCGAACGTCGCCCTGTTGGTTGGCAGCCTCTCTGGCTCTCCTCAATACTCGATCGATCGCCCAGAAGAGATTTCGAGCTGTAGGCCTAGTCGATCTAAGGATCTGTCCTGCTTTCTCGAGATCAGAGATGACCCCTTCAGGATCCGTGCGCTTGCTTCTGTTTGCAGCGAGCGCAAGTCCCATAGCTGCTGTTACGCCGATTGCGGGTGCTCCTCTCACGGTCATGTCTCGTATCGCTCGCGCAACCTGTTTGTGATCACGACATACGACGTGGGACAGCCGGTCAGGAAGTTCTTTCTGATTCACCAAACGCACGCCCTGACGAGTCCATTCGACAGTCCTTAGAGTTGCGACATCAACCAACTATGACGCCAACGGTACAGCATGACGCGATCACATTAAAAGAGCAGCGTCAATGTAGATGAGCCGCCACCTGCAACAGAGAGTTGACAAGTCAGTGAGCGAACAACCCGTCGAGAAGCCGTTCCAAGTCTACGAGGCTTTCCTTCAAGCAGGCCAAGTCGTGCTTCCAAACGCCTCGCAACTAATGGAGATCCGGGAACGTGGCTTTGGAGAACTGAGAGGCAGGAAACTGAGACTCTCCGAGTATGAGGCGTTCTACCTACTCGAGAAGGGAAGAATCAACCTACAGTCAAGAAGCACAGAGAGCATAACCCTTGAGGAACTTGTGAAATGTCTTTCTGCTAGGCGTCCGGAGCTTTGGGTGAAGTATCTTGTCTATCGCGATCTACGAGATAGGGGGTACATCGTCAGAGAGTGCCTTGGCTTCGACTTTGAGATCCACGGGAAGGGTCCAATGAGGAGATACGTCTACATCGTGTACGAGGGCGGCGAGGCCGATCTGAAGACTCTACGCAGACTGCTGAAACGGGCCACGCGAGACAAGAAGGTACTGATACTTGCTGTCGTCGACAGAAGAACTGACATTGTCTACTACTCACTCGACTTTCTCAGAGTGTAGGACAGACAGATCGCGCCGCGGAAGTGTCGGTATCCGAAATGAGCCAGATGCATCT
>Ga0129297_10000345_pt1 | contig 22158 bp, 19 predicted proteins | sample I18A1metaG_FD_94708 | JGI IMG/M metagenome (GOLD analysis project Ga0129297, IMG submission 94708) | Lake sediment bacterial and archeal communities from Gulf of Boni, Indonesia to study Microbial Dark Matter (Phase II) - ​I18A1 metaG | ecosystem: Environmental > Aquatic > Freshwater > Lake >... | reverse complement strand
GGTCGTCGCGCCACGGACAAGCGGACCTACGGCTACCGACGGGCGGGCCTCCTGACCGCCCTCGTGAACGGCAGCCTGCTGCTCGTGGCGGTGGGGGGCATCCTCTGGGAAGCCATCCGGCGGTTCGCGAATCCGGAACCGGCCCAGGGCATGACCATGATCGTGGTCGCGGCCATCGGCACAGGCATCAACCTGGGGTCCGCACTCCTCTTCCTGCGGGGGAACCACAAGGATCTCAACGTACGCGGGGCCTACCTGCATCTGCTGGCGGATGCGGGCGTCTCCCTGGGGGTGGTGCTGGCGGGCCTTGCGATCCTCGGCACCGGATGGCTCTGGCTGGATCCGGCGGTGAGCCTCGTGGTGGGACTCATCGTGCTCATCGGGACCTGGCCCCTCTTCCGGAGCGCTCTGGATCTCAGCCTGGACGCGGTGCCCAGCCACATCGACCTGGGGGATGTACGGACCTGTCTGCTGGAACCCAAGGGCGTGTGCGGGCTGCATCACCTGCATGTCTGGGCCCTCGGAACCACCTCCACGGCGCTCAGTGTGCACCTGGTGGTGGAGCCCCAGGCCGATCAGGGGCTGGTCCATGACCTCGCACGCCGGCTCCATGACCGCTTCGAGATCGACCATGCCACCATCCAGCTGGAGCCGGTGGAGCATCCGGATGGATGCCTGCTGACTGCGGACGGAAAGCGGAAGGACGAGCCGGGCTGCGATCCGGATGGACGCTGAAGGAACACGACCCGGAGCTGGCGATACGACGCGCCCCGCAGGGGATCAGGAGTGGGGGATCGAGTGTGAACATCCACCTGTTCGGTGCTTCGGGTTCCGGGACCACCACCCTGGGCCGTCTCCTCGCCCAGCGGCTGGGGCTTCCGCATCTCGATGCCGATGATTTCTTCTGGGAGAGGACGGAGCCGCCCTTCATCCGCATCGTGCCCGTGGCTTCCCGGCAGGAACGCCTCCGAGGCGCGCTGTCAGGCCACCGAGGCTGGGTGCTGAGCGGGTCCCTCACGGGGTGGGGGGACTTCCTTATCCCGGCCTTCGACCGGGTGGTGTTCCTGGCTCTGCCTTCCGAGCTCCGCATGGCGAGACTCATGAGCCGTGAGCGCCGGCGGTATGGCGACCGGATCCAGGAGGGCGGCGAGATGCACGCAACCCACCGGGCGTTCATCACCTGGGCCGAAGGCTATGACGGCGGAGGTCTGGACATGCGGAGCCGGGCCTCCCACGAAGCCTGGATGGCCAAGCTGCCGTGTCCGGTCCTGCGCCTGGAGGGCGACCTGGAGCTGGAGGAGAAGCTGAGCCGGGTGTTGGCCGAAATGACCGTCAGGTAGCCGAGCCGCTGGGCTCAGCCTGGCCCTCAACCGCGCCCTGGGATTCCTTCTGGAGCTTGCGGGCCAGGGGCGGCAGGAAGACCAGGAAGAGGGTCCCGCAGAAGGCCGCGGACGCGAGAAAGGCCGCGGGGAGTCCGTGGTGCTTGGCCAGCCAGCCGACGCCCGGACCGATGGCGAAGTAGGAGAGGCGGAAGAGCCAGCTCTGGATGGACATGACGGTGGCGCGCTTGTCGCTGAAAGTCTCCCGGTGGATGTACTGGCTCAGGAGGGGGGCATTGAGGCCCCGCAGGAGGGGCACGAGGTAGACGCCTCCCAGGGCCCAGGCTCCGGGGAGGAAGCCCAGCAGCGGATAGCCGATCAGCACAGGGAGGGGGAGCAGCCACAGGACCCGGGCCTTGCCGACCCAGGCTTCCAGGCGATGGGCGTAGTGGCTCGCCAGGCTGGCGGGCACGGCCATGGCGGCCCAGAGGGCGCCGAAGAGCCAGAGGGGCACGTGGCGGTCCTCCCAGAGGGGCTGGTAGAGCCAGACACCAAGCATGGTGCCCAGGGAGCAGACGGCCATAAGGGGCACGGCGAGGCGAACCCACTCGCTCTTGAGGAAGACGAAGCGCATGACCTTGTAGAGTCCGTACCAGGTGCCCCTCGGATGGGGCGCCACATGACGCTGGGGCTCGGTGATGCCCAGGCACAGCAGGAAGGCCACCAGGGAGGCGACGCCGCTGGCCAGCAGGGTGGCCTGGAGGGGCAGGAAGCTCGCCATGAGACCGCCTGCCAAGGCGGCGACCGCCTCGGCGATGAGGTGCCAGGCATACTGTCGGCCTTCGATGCGTGTGAAGGCCTCAGGCTCCCCCAGGGCTTCCAGGCTCTCGTAGACCAGGGCCGTATCGGTGCCGGAGAGGAACCCGAAGCCCAGCCCCAGGTAGACCTCTGCGAAGAGGAACTGCCCGAAGGTGTGGGCCCAGGCGTAGACCGCCCAGCCTGTGGCGGTGATGGCGGCGCTGAGGAGCAGGGTCTTCTTCCGCCCCAGGCGGTCGCCGATGGCTCCCGTGGGAATCTCGAAGACCACCACCGAGAGCGCGAAGATGGCCTGCAGCCAGAAGATGTCCTGGAGGTCCAGGCCGTTCCGCCGCCAGTAGAGCGTGATGATGGGGATGGAGAACAGCATGGCGTCCAGGATGCGGACGCCGGCGACGATGCGGAGGTTGCGGCGGAAGGGGCTCACGGGGTCCGCTTCTCCTCCAGCTCCAGCCACTCCATCTCCAGTTCGTCGAGGGCCCCCTTGGCTGCGTCCCGGTCCTTGAGGGCCTGGTGTCCGGGTGCGTCCGCGGAGAGGAACGCGGCAGGATCCGCCAGGATGCCGTCCAGCTCCGCGAGGCGTGTGTGCAGCTCGGCCATGGCGGCATCCACTTCCGCCAGGCGCCGCGCCTCCTTCTGGGAGAGTCCAGGCTTCCGGGCTTTCGCTGGCTCCATTTTGGCGGTCGTCTTGGGAGTCTCCTTCCGGGCCAGCTCCACGACTTCGGCGGCGCGCTCCGCGCGCAGGCGCTTCACGGTGCTGGGATTGCCCTCGTAGAGCTCCCAGCGGGGCAGGCGCTCGGGGTTCCAGGCCAGGGTATGGGTGGCCACCTGGTCCAGGAAGAAGCGGTCGTGGCTCACCAGCAGCAGGGTGCCCGGATAGTCCATGAGCGCCTCTTCCAGGTTCTGCAGGGTGGGGATGTCCAGGTCGTTGGTGGGCTCGTCCAGCACCAGGAGATCCGCCGGGTGCAGCATGGCCTTGGCCAGCAGCAGGCGGTTCCGCTCGCCGCCGCTGAGGGTCGAAGCCAGCCGTCCCTGGTGTTCCACGGCGAACCCGAAGCGCGTGAGGTAGACGTGGGCGTGGAGGGTGGAGCCGCCCACCTGCACCACGGACGCCCGGTCCGCCAGGTTGTCCAGGATGCTCAGGGTCCCATCCAGCTCGGCGCGGCCCTGGGAGATGGCGGACACGGAGAGCTTCGGGTGGCGGACGAGGGCGCCGGAGGTCGGCTCCAGGTCCCCCAGGAGCAGCTTGAGGAGCGTGCTCTTGCCGCAGCCATTGGGTCCGAGGATGGCCAGGCGAAGCCCCCGCTGGAGCAGCAGGTCCAGCCCGCCCACCAGCTCCGTGCCGTTGCCATAGTCGAAGCGGATGTCTTCGGCTTTCAACAGCACGTCACTGCGGGTCTCGCCGCCCTTGAACGTGAGGTCCTGCCGGGTCTCGAGGCGGGTCCGCTCCTGGACGTCGTCCTTGAGGTCCAGCACGTCCTGGATGCGCAGCTTGGACTTGCGGGTCCTGGCCTTGGCCCCGCGCCGGAGCCAGGCCATCTCGCGTCGCAGGCGGTTCTGCATGTGATCCGTCAGGCGCGCTTCCCGGAACTCACGGTCGGCCTTCTCCAGCAGGTAGTCGCTGTAGCTGCCGTCGTAGCTGGCGATGCGGCCGCTGTCCAGCTCCAGCATGCGGTCCACCACCGAATCCAGCAGGTGCCGGTCGTGGGTGATGAGCAGCAGGGCGCCCTCGAACTGCTGGAGCCAGGTCTCGAGCTTCTCCACCTGCTCCGGATCCAGGTGGTTCGTGGGCTCGTCCAGGACCAGCACATCGGGGTCCTTCAGCCAGGCCTGGGCCAGGGCCACCCGCTTGCGCCAGCCGCCGGAGAGGCTCTCCACGAGGGTCTCCAGGTCCGCCAGCCCCCAGGTGGTCTGGGCTTCCTTCAGGCGGGGTTCGATGTCCCAGCCCATGTGGTTCAGGTGGTGCTCCACCCGCTCCAGCTCGTCGTGCAGGCGATCGGCGCGTTCCGGATGGGCGTGCAGCTCCTCGTGGATCTCACCGTGACGCTGGATCAGGGCCCGGTGGTCCGCCAGGGCCCACTCCAGGGCCGTGCGGATGGTGGCTTCCACGGGGAAGTGGGGATCCTGGGAGAGCCGCGCCACGCGGAGGCCCTGGGTCAGGACCACTTCTCCCGAGTCCGGAGTGTCTTCGTTGGAGAGCAGCTTGAAGAGGGTGCTCTTCCCCGCGCCGTTGCGTCCGATGAGGCCCACCTTCTCCCCCACCATGAGGCCGAAGGAGAGGTCGTCGAGGATGGGGCTCGCGCCGAAGGCTTTGGAGACGCGGACCAGGCTGAGGGCGATATCGGGCATGCGGGACCTATCGAATCCTCCAGTCTCGCATGGCTCTGGCCATCCTCCCCGTACGCTTCTCGCCTGGACATCATGCCTGACGGCCGGTCTGCCGATGAAGGCTCCGGGAGGTGCCGCATGGATCGGAGGGGCTTCGTGAACCACGCCCTGATGGGAGCTCTCTTCCTTGGCGGGTTGTGGTTTGCGCTCCATATGCCCCTCCTGGCGCGCGCCTCCGCAGAAGGCGCTTGGCCCAAGTGGCTGCTCGTGGCCATCTTTGCGGTGGGTGTGCTTGGTGGGCCCTCCCTGATGCTCCTCTTCGGTGGTGATGAGATCTTCGGCTGCCTCGGCGTCGTGGCGGCCCTGCTTCTGGGCCTGGGAGGGGGCTACCTGGCGGTTCACGCCTTCGGTGCGCCCGGGGCCCGGGAAGCCATCCGTCTCTGCGGGGCCGCCCTTGGGCCCATCCTGCTCTATTCGGGAATCCGCGGGTCCATGTGGCTGGCTGAGCGGAAGGATCGCGGGCAGGGTTCATGAAACCCGAACTTGAGTTCCACCGGCGAAACGGACGATAGGGAAGGATACGGAAAGTCCAGATGCCCTCTTCTGCCCGCTCCCTGTTTCGCTGGCTGTCCGGCCTGTGCTGGCTGCTGGTGCTGCTCGCGACGGAGAGCATAAGCCAGGCTGCTCCCGCCAAGGTGGTCCGGGTGGCCGCTTTCCCCTTCATGCCCGGCATCTTCGTGGACGGCGGGGGCAAGGCCCAGGGCTTCTTCGTGGACATGCTCCAGGAGGTGGCCCAGCGCGAGAACTGGGAGCTGCGCTTCGTGCCGGGCACTTGGGCGGAAGGGCTGGAGCGCGTCCGCGCCGGAGACGTGGACTTGCTGACGAGCGTGGCCTACACCCAGGAACGGGACGCGTTCCTGGACTTCGGGAAGGTGCCTGCATTCACGGTGTGGAGCATCCTCTACGCGAGCCCTGGGTCGCACATCCAGAGCGTTCTCGACGTGGACGGGCACCGGGTCGGCGTCATGCGCAACGACATGAATGGTGCCCACTTCCGGCAGCTCTGCGAGAACTTCAAGGTCTCCTGTACGTTTGTGGAATACGGGAGTTTCTCCGAGGTGCTGACGGCAGTGGCCCAGGGGAAGGTGGATGCCGGGGTCACGGTGAGCACCTTCGGCTACGCCAAGGAGAACGAATACAACGTCGTCCGAACTCCCGTGGTCTTCAACCCCTTTGACATCTTCTTTGCCACGGCCGACGGGAAGAATGCCGAACTGCTGACCGCCCTCGATGCCTATCTCAAGGCGGGGCGGGTGGATGCGACTTCCAGCTACCAGCGGGCCATCGACCGCTGGCTGCACGGGAGCCAGTCCCGGGGGCTCCCCCCCTGGGTGGGGAAGGTCGGATGGAGCCTCCTGGCCCTGCTCCTGATCTCCTGGGGCGTGGTCATCGTATTCCGCAAGCGAGTCGCCCAGGCCACGGAGGAGATCCGCACCCTCAATGCGGGCCTTCAAGATGAACTGGCGGAGCGCAAGCGCAAGGAGGAGCTGATCCTGAACGTTGCCAGCGGCGTTTCCGCGGCCACTGGGGACTCCTTCTTCCAGGATCTGGTGAAGTACCTGGGACGGGCCACGCAATCGGACATCGCATTGGTGGGTGAGCTGGATACCCGGGAGGAGGGCGCCCAGGTTCGCACCCTGGCGGTGTTCGCGGAGGGCGCTGCAGCTGAGAACCTGTGCTATCCCCTCACGGGCAGTCCCTGCGAGCAGGTGCTCAAGGGCGAGCTGCGGGTCTACCCCGACCGCGTCCAGGAGCTCTTTCCAAAGGATGGCCTGCTGAAGGAGCTGGGAGCCATAAGCTACGTGGGCGCTCCGCTGGCGAGCAGCCAGGACTTCACGCTGGGGCACCTGGCGGTGATCAGCCGAGGGCCCCTCCAGCATCCGGAAGAGGTGTGCTCCCTGCTCCAGATCTTCTCCGCCCGTGCCGCTTCGGAGCTGGAGCGGCGCCGGAACGAGGCGTAGCGGCTGGCCTTCGAGCGCAAGATGCAGCATGCCCAGAAGCTGGAGAGCCTGGGGGTCCTCGCCGGCGGCATCGCCCACGACTTCAACAACCTGCTCACCGCCATGCTGGGGCACCTCAACGTCGCCCAGGCCAAGCTCTCCCCCGAATCGCCGGCCCAGCCCCACCTGGAGAGCCTCGAACGCATCGTGCACCGGACCGCCGAGCTGACCCGCCAGATGCTCGCCTATTCGGGCAAAGGGCGCTTCGTGGTCAAGCCCCACGACCTCAACCAAGTGATCCAGGAGATGGTGCATCTCCTGGAGGTGTCCATCTCCAAGAAGATCGCCCTGCGGCTGAACCTGGCGGAGCAGCTGCCCCACGTGCAGGCGGATGCCGCGCAGATCCAGCAGGTGATCATGAACCTGGTCACGAATGCCTCGGATGCCATCGGGGTTCGGGAAGGCACCATCCGAATCGTCACTCAGGCCCGCACCCTGGACGAGGGCTTCCTGAAGAAGGTGTTCCACAACCAGGACCTTCGACCCGGCCGGTATACCGTGGTGGAGGTGGGCGACACGGGCTGCGGAATGACCCCCGAGGTCCAGGCCCGCATCTTCGACCCGTTCTTCACCACCAAGGTGACGGGACGTGGGCTGGGGCTCTCCGCCACCATCGGCATCCTCAAGGGGCACTGCGCAGGCATGAAGATCTACAGCGAGGTGGGGAAGGGCACGACCTTCAAGCTGTTCTTCCCGGCCATCGAAGCGGAGCCGACGCCTGCTCTTGGGGGGGACCGGAGCGTGTTCACCATGGGCCGTGCGAGCGTGCTGCTTGTGGATGACGAGGAGGTGATCCGCGAGGCCGGGAAGGCCATGCTCCAGTCCCTGGGTCTGCAGGTCTTCATGGCCGCCGATGGCCAGGAGGCCGTGGATGTGTTCCACCGGGGCATCGCACAGGTGGACCTGGTGCTCATGGATCTCACCATGCCACGCCTGGACGGACGGGAAGCCTTCCTGGCGATCCGGGAGCTGAAACCCGATCTGCCTATCGTGCTCTCCAGCGGCTACAACGAGCAGGAGTCCGTCCAGGAGTTCCTCGGGCAGGGGCTGGCCGGGTTCATCCAGAAGCCCTACACCCTGCAAGCGCTGGCCGCGGTGCTCCAGGAAGCCTTCGCCCGCGCGAGCCGGCCGCCCCCCCGTCAGCCCCTGTCGGAGTGAAGTCCCCAGGCGTCCAGCGCGTCCAGCAGGCCCGCGAGCTGTTCCGGCTCCGTCGTGTGGAAGCGGCTCACGAGCTTCCACCCCTGGGGAACCTTCTGGTAGCGGTGCAGCCAGAGGAAGGGCCCTTCCCAGTCGGACTCGGGTGCCTTGCGGGTCTTCACGAGGAAGGCCACCGTGGACCAGGGCCCCCGGGAGAGGACCCGGCGGCCCAGCTCCTCGATGCCTGAGTCTTCATCGTATTCCAGTTCCAGGTCGTCGAGGTCGGGAATGATCATGGCGGCTCCAGGAAATCATTCTCCCGCAATGGGAAACACTGGCCGGATGCTTTTATACTGGCCGGATCAGGAAGGCTGCGACATGGGAACCATCCGGAAGGAATTCCACCGAAGCGTGGCGGACCAGTTCCTGCAGGGATACCGGATCGTCGCGGGCTTTCTCGGCGTTGTCTTCCTGCTCGTCATTCCCCTCCGCCTGGGGTTCCAGCAGCCCCGTGAGATGGCCTACCGCTGTTCGATGGAAGCGGCGGTGGCCGCCGCCTGCCTGCTTGGTTACGCCGTGTTCGCGGGCCGGATGCGCCGGTGGTTCGGGCACGTGGAGAACCTGGGGATGCTCCTGGCTCTCATCGCCCTCGGCAACAACTTCGCCCTGATGGCCATCCTTAGGGAATCCAACCAGAGCATGAACTACATCCTGGCCCTGGCAGCCTTCGGGATCGGCTTCCAGAGTCTCTGGCGCTTCGCCCTCCTCCAGTCCCTCTGTTTCGCAAGCTGGGTGGCCACCTATCTCCTGTGGATGGATCCGCGCGAGTTTCCTTTGTGGGCGTTCGGCATGTCCACGGCGGCCCTGCTGGGCATCGCCTTCCACCTGTTCAGCAAGCAGGTGCTGACGGAGCTGGAGCAGCTGCGAGCCCAGGATGATGCCCTCCTCCGTGAGCGGGACCAGCTGATCGAGGAACTCCGCGAGGCCTTGGACCGGGTGAAGACGTTGAAGGGGCTCATTCCCATCTGTGCCCAGTGCAAGAAGATCCGCAACGATCAGGGTTTCTGGCAGGCGGTGGAGGCCTACGTCATGGACTGCACGGACGCGGAGTTCACGCATGGGCTCTGCCCCGGTTGCAGCCACCGACTCCAGGCAGAATTCGAAGCCGTGCTGGGCACCCAGGACGAGGAAAGCGGAAGCGACTGAAGGCCCATAAGCCCCAGCGTGTAATCCCCGCATTAGTGTTCCCAATCCATGGGCGGGTCTGCGGCCATGTAGAATCGGTGCAGGAGCGGCCATGCGATCGGACACCATCAAGAAGGGGATCGAGCGCGCCGGACACCGCAGTCTCCTGCGGGCGGCGGGCGTGAAGGACGGGGACTTCGGGAAGCCGTTCATCGGCATCGCCAACTCGTACACGGACATCGTTCCCGGCCACATCCACCTGAACACCTTCGCCGCGATGATCAAGGACGTCGTGCGGGAAGCGGGCGGCGTGCCCTTCGAGTTCAACACCATCGCCGTGGACGACGGCATCGCCATGGGCCACCTGGGCATGCGCTACTCGCTGCCCAGCCGTGAGCTCATCGCCGATGCGGTGGAGACCATGGCCATGGCCCACTGCTTCGACGCCCTCATCTGCATCCCCAACTGCGACAAGATCACGCCGGGCATGATCATGGGCGCCCTGCGGGTGAACGTGCCCACCATCTTCATCACAGGCGGCCCCATGATGGCCGGGAAGAAGCCCGATGGCACCGCCAGCGACCTCATCACCGTCTTCGAGGGCGTGGGCAAGGTCCAGAGCGGCGAGATGACCGAGGCCCAGCTGGACGCCATCGAGGCCAGCGCCTGTCCCACCTGCGGTTCCTGCTCAGGCATGTTCACCGCCAACTCCATGAACTGCCTGCTGGAGGCCATCGGTCTGGCCCTGCCGGGAAACGGCACCATCCCGGCCGTGGACCCGCGGCGCAACGAGCTGGCCAAGGCCGCGGCGCAGCGAATCTTCGACCTGCTCAAGCGCGATCTCAAGCCCCGGGATCTCGTGACCAAGGCCTCCCTGGACAACGCCTTCGCCCTGGACATGGCCATGGGCGGCTCCACCAACACGGTGCTGCACGGCTTTGCCATCGCCCATGAGGCGGGCGTGGACTACCGCCTGGAGCGCCTCAATGAGATCTCGGCTTCGACACCCTGCATCTGCAAGGTGTCGCCTTCCGTTCAGGATGTGCACATCCAGGACGTGGACCGGGCAGGTGGCATCTCCGCCATCCTGAAGGAGATCTCGCGCAAGCAGGGACTCGTGAACCTGGACTGCCTAACCGTCACGGGGAGCACCCTGGGGGAGACGATCGCCAAGGCGGACATCCAGGATCCCAAGGTCATCCGCACCATCGAGGCGCCCTACACCCCGGATGGGGGCCTGGCGGTGCTCTTCGGCAACCTGGCTCCCAACGGCAGCATCGTGAAGAGCGCGGGGGTGGATGCCAGCTGCTTCGTCTTCGAGGGCGAGGCCATCGTCTTCGAGAGCCAGGACGAGTGCCTGGCGGCCCTGGCCATGCGCCAGGTGAAGCCCGGACACGTGGTGGTCATCCGCTACGAGGGTCCCAAGGGCGGTCCCGGCATGCCGGAGATGCTCTCGCCCACCTCCATGATCAAGGGGCAGGGCCTGGGCAAGCAGGTGGCCCTCATCACCGACGGCCGCTTCAGCGGCGGCACGGCGGGCCTCTGCATCGGCCACACCAGCCCAGAGGCCATGGAGGGCGGTCCCATCGCCTTCGTGCAGTCCGGCGACCGGATCCGCATCGACATCCCGGCGAGGACCATGAACGTCCTGGTGGACGAGGCTGAGCTGGCGCGGCGCAAGGTCGCCTGGACGAAGCCCGCCCCCAAGATCCGCAAGGGCTGGCTGGGCCGTTACGCGAGCCTGGTCACCAGCGCCAACCGGGGGGCCGTGCTGGCGCTACCGGACGAGCCGTGATCCGATCCTAGCGGGGCATCCGGCGGGACAGCAGCCGCTCGACGATGACGCCCGGCCGCAGTTCGTCCCCGAGCCACGCTTTCGGAATGGGGATGCCCTGCTTGGGTGCCACCATCACGAAGAGATGCTCCGGCGTCTCCACCACTTCCTTGACGTCTTCCAGGCGGAACCGATGCCCACCAGCCTCGGAGCGATTGTCCACCTCGAAGGCATCGAGGGTGATGCATCGCGGATCGAAGATGCCCGGCAGCCGGGTGGCCGACGCATAGAGCTTGTTGGGCAGGATCACAAAGCGCAGCAGGAAGATGAAGCCGATGAGCACCAGCCCGATGGGCGCCATGAGCGGCCACGTCTGGCGGAGGTTGCCCGCATAGAAGAGGGGCAGGAGGATGAAGAAACCCAGGGCCCAGAGCTTGGTGCCCGCCACCCGCTTGGCGAGGAAGGCCGAGAAGGTGCGGATGTCCTTCTCGGTGTAGGCGCCCTTCAACTGGAAGGTCTCAAGTTCCGGGGCAGGGGGGAGGTCGGCGAGTTCCATGCCTCCATCCTGCCTCGATCGTCTCTCTGGCGCCAACAGGCAGGAGCCTCCCGCGGCCTGGGCGGTTCTTTCAACCCAGCAGGTAGCGCAGCGCCCCATAGCTGAGGACATCATTGATGGCTTCCACCACGGGGATCCGCTCCGGGTGTCCGGAGGCCAGGGAATCGCGCAGCAGCATGGCCTTGAAACCTTCGTCCTGAGCGCCGCGGCAGGTGGAGAGCACGCAGAATTCCGCGCAGTACCCCGCGATCACGACGGCGTCGATGCCCATGCCGCGGAGCGTTTCGCCCAAACCGGTCCCTCCCGCGAAGGCACTGCCCGTGGTCTTGACGATCCTCAGATCCCCTTCCTGGAAATGGAGGTCCTCATGGGGCTCGAAGCCCGGCGTGCCAGGGACCAGGCCGTCCTCGTCCTCCCGGTGGATCACGCAGACCACGGGCAGGCCCTTCGCACGGAAGAGCGGCATGGCCGCATTGGCGTATTCGATGGATCGCCGCAGGGAGGACGTGGTGGTTTCGTCCTGTTGGAAGAAGGCCTTCTGGATGTCGAGGACGAGCAGGGCGGGGCGCATGGATGCAGGGTACCAGCTTCAGAGGAACAGGAGCAGGCTCACGGCCATCACGCCCATGCCGCCCACGAGACCGCCGATGCAGAGGTGGTGTTCGCCGTATCGCTGGGCCGCTGGCAGCAGCTCGTCCAGGCTGATGAACACCATGATCCCGGCGACGGCGGCGAAGACGATGCCGAAGGCCGCCTCCGTAATGAACGTGCGCAACAGGAAGTAGCCCAGAAGGGCGCCCACAGGCTCCGATAGCCCGGAAAGAAAGGAGTAGGTGAAGGCCTTTCGCTTGCTTCCTGTCGCGTAGTAGATCGGTACGCTGACGGCGATCCCTTCGGGGATGTTGTGGATGGAAATGGCCACCGCGATGGGGATGCCGAGCCGGGGATCCTGGAGTCCCGCCATGAAGGTGGCCAGACCCTCGGGGAAGTTGTGGATGCCGATGGCCAGGGCCATGAAGACGCCCATGCGGTGCAGGGTCGCCGAATGATGTGGGGCCGTCATGTCCTCGGGTCCACGCACCTCATGGGGATTCTCCGCGGAAGGCACCAGCTGGTCCACCAAGGCGATGAAGGCGATGCCTGCGAAGAAGGACAGCACTGTGATCCAGGCGCCCATTCGGGATCCGTAGATCGTGGAGAGCGAGAGCTGCGCTTTCTTTATGATTTCAACAAAGGATACGTAGATCATGACGCCGGCCGAGAACCCGAGGCTCACGGCCAGAAAGCGCGTGTTCGTGCGCTTGGCGAAGAAAGCGATGGCGCTGCCAATGCCCGTGGCAAGGCCCGCCAGCAGGGTCAGCGTGAATGCGAGTCCGATCGGGGGCATGTCGTGTCCTTGCGGCTGGATCTGGCGTCAACACCCATCGCAGGATGCATGGCAACGCCGAATGTTTCCTTCGATGCAGGATTTCAGGGATTGAAGGGTATGAGATCCATCATAGGGGCACGGGTGTTTGTGTGTCGTAAAAGGGCTTTATTCGCAACACTTGCCGACGCATGCAGACAGAGGGTATGCGTTGGCTCATACCCGGATTATGTCTTTCGAGATTCGAGGCGGATATAGCAAAGTGCGCAATTTCTCCAGTTGCAAAAAAAGTTTCGCGGCAGGCATTGCATTTGCGAAATATCTCCGTACAGGCAGCTCTCCTGTTTGTTAAATTCATTGCGAAGATACGGCAAGTTACCGCATTGACACTTTTTCCAACGGTTGGATGGGCCCGGAGGAAGATGCTTCGAGTCCTCTGTGAAACGTTTTTTTCATGTGGAGTCCTGCATGCACGATGACTTGGTGAAACTACGCGAGATGCGCGAGAAGGCGCTCCAGGGCGGCGGACCGGAGCGGATTGAACAGCAGCACGCCAAGGGCAAGCTCACGGCCCGCGAGCGACTGGCGCTCCTGCTGGACCAGGGGTCCTTCCAGGAGCTGGGCGCGCTGGCCACCCACAACGTCACGGACTTCGGGCTGGACGATCAGCAGTTTCCCGGCGATGGCGTGGTGACGGGCTTCGGCCGCATCAATGGCCGCCGTGTCGCCGTCTTCGCCCAGGACTTCACGGTGCTCGGCGGCTCCTTCGGCTACGTCCAGTCCAACAAGATCTGCCGCGTGCAGGATCTGGCGCTGGAGAGCGGCATCCCCCTCATCGGCCTCAATGACTCGGGCGGCGCGCGCATCCAGGAAGGCGTCGGCAGCCTGGCGGCCTACGGCGAGGTCTTCGTCCGCAATGTGCTGGCCTCGGGCGTCATTCCGCAGATCTCCGTGATCATGGGCCCCTGCGCGGGCGGCGCGGTCTACTCCCCGGCCCTCACCGACTTCGTGATCATGGTGAAGGACACCAGCTTCATGTTCCTGACGGGACCCGAGGTCATCAAGACGGTCACGGGCCGCGAAGTGGGTGTCCAGGAACTCGGCGGCGCGGAGATGCACAGCACCAAGAGCGGCGTGGTCCACCGCGTGGCGGAGAACGAGCAGGACGCCATCGAGCAGGTGAAGGTGCTCCTGAGCTACCTGCCCCAGAACAACCATGACGATCCGCCCCAGATCGCGCCGTACGACGCCGCAGATCGCATGGACGACGAACTGAATACATTGATCCCCAGGGACGACCGCATGGCGTATGACGTGCGCGATGTCATCAGCCACGTCTTCGACCGGGACAGCTTCCTGGAGATCCATCCCGGCTGGGCTACCAACGCGGTGGTGGGCTATGCGCGGCTGGACGGCTTCGCCGTGGGGGTGGTGGCCAACCAGCCCATGCACCTCGCGGGGGCCATCGACATCGATGCCAGCGACAAGATCTCCCGCTTCACGCGCATCTGCGACGCCTACAACATTCCCATCATCACCTTCGTGGACACGCCTGGTTTCCTGCCCGGCGTGGAGCAGGAGTTCGACGGCATCATCCGGCATGGCGCCAAGATCCTCTATGGCTACAGCGCCGCCACCGTGCCCAAGATCTCCGTGGTGCTGCGCAAGGCCATGGGTGGTGCCTACGTGGCCATGAGTTCCAAGCAGCTGCGCTGCGACCTCAACTTCGCCTGGCCCAGCGCCCAGATCGCGGTCATGGGCGCGGAAGGGGCGGTCAAGGTCCTTCGCGGCAAGGAGATCAAGAAGGCCGACGATCCCAAGGCCATGGAGAAGGAGTTCATCGACCAGTACCGTGAGAAGTTCTTCAACCCCTACCGGGCCGCCGACGTGGGACAGATCGACGAGGTCATCGAACCCCGGGAGACCCGGCCTCGCCTGATTCGCGCCCTCGAAGTGCTGCGCACCAAGGTCCAGCTCAACCCGTCGCGCAAGCACGGGCTGCTGCCTTCGTAGCGGGAGCCAACATGGGAAACATGGCATTCGGACTGAACATCACCCTCATCGGCATGGGCCTGGTCTTCGCGCTCCTGGCCTTGCTATGGCTCGTGCTCACCCTCATCGGCAAGATCGACAACCTGCCTTTCTTCAAAGGTGGTGAAGAGGGGGACGCTGCGGAAGACGAACCCGCCGAGTCCTACGTCGTCACCGAGCGCCGCTCGGACGAGATCGATCCCGATGTGATGGCCGCCATCACCGTTGCGATCGCGGCCCATGTGGCGATGCGTCGCCGCCAAGGCGCTCCGTCGATGCGCATGACCGTACCTGGAAGCCAAATCTTCGCCAGCCGATGGGTCGCCGCAGGCCGCACCCGCCAGACGGGCGGCTGGACCCCGAAAGGATGACACGATGCGCCGATACACGATCGAAGTGAATGGAAAGACCTACATGCTGGACGTCCGGGACCTCACCTCGGACACCTTCGAAGTGCTCTACGATGACCGTGAGTTCACGGTCCAGCTCGTGGATGACACGGATCTGGCCGAAGCCGAGATCACCCCGGTGATGGCCAACGCCCTGGGTGACCAAAGCGCGCCGGCGGCGCCGGTGGCCCAGGCTGCCGCACCGCGTGCGGCGGCTCCGCGCGTCTCTGCGCCGAAGGCGGCCGCCCCTGCGGCCCCCAAGGCCGCGCCTGCCGGTGGTGGCGGTGGATCGGCCCTTACGGCTCCCATGCCGGGCGTGATCCTCTCCGTGGAGGTGAAGCCCGGTGCCCGGGTCAAGCGGGGCGATATCCTGGCCAAGCTGGAAGCCATGAAGATGGTGAATCCCCTGCGGGCTCCGAAGGACACCGTCATCGGCGACATCCTGGTGGCTGACGGACAGACGGTTGCCTATGGAGACACCTTGATGACGTTCGGGGAGTGACCCATGGATCCGCAACTCGTCGAAAGTCTCCTCAAGGGCGTCACCCACGTCACCTGGCAGTCCCTGGTCATGCTCGCCGTCTCCGGCCTGCTTTTCTACCTAGCCATCGTCAAGGACTACGAGCCGCTCCTGCTGATCCCCATCGGTGCCGGCTGCATGCTGGCCAACCTGCCGCTCTCGCCCATGCTCGCCGAAGACGGTCTGCTGAAGGTGCTCTATAACATGGGCATCACCAACGAGATGTTCCCCCTGCTCATCTTCGTGGGGATCGGGGCGCTTACGGACTTCGGGCCCTTGTTGGAGAACCCGAAGATGGTGCTGGTGGGGGCCGCCGGTCAGTTCGGCATCTTCGCCACCCTGCTCCTGGCCCTGGCCCTGGGCTTCACCCGCAATGAGTCCGCCTCCATCGGCGTCATCGGCGCCATCGACGGACCGACGTCCATCTATGTCTCCGGCATCCTTGCACCCCACATGCTTGGGCCCATCACGGTGGCGGCCTACAGCTACATGTCCCTGGTGCCCATCATCATGCCGCCCATCATGCGGCTGATGACGACCAAGAAGGAGCGCCTGATCCGCATGCCCTACAGCCAGCGGACCATTTCTAGGACCACGCGCATCCTCTTCCCCATCGTGGTAACCGTCATCGTGGGCACGCTCGTACCCTTCGCCACGCCGCTCATCGGCATGCTGATGCTCGGCAACTTCATGAAGGAGTCGGGAGCCGTGGAGCGCCTCACCAAGGCTTCCTCCGCCGAGATCGCCAATGCCGTGACCCTGTTCCTGGGGCTGGCCATCGGCTCCACCATGGTGGGCACCCAGTTCCTGAACACCAAGACGCTGGCCATCCTGATCCTGGGCATCCTGGCCTTCGGCCTGGACACCGCCGCCGGCCTGCTCTTCGGCAAGTTCCTCAATGTGGTCACCGGCGGGAAGTTCAATCCTCTCATCGGCGCCGCGGGCATCAGTGCCTTCCCCATGGCCGCCCGCGTGGTCCAGAAAGTGGCCCACGAAGAGGACTTCGACAACTTCCTGCTCATGCATGCCATGGGCGCCAATGCCGCAGGCCAGGTGGCCAGCGTCGTGGCGGGCGGCGTGCTGCTGGCCCTCATGGGCGCGGGCTGAGCGGCTTGCCGCCGTACGCACGAAGGGCACCGGGGAACCGGTGCCCTTCTGTTTTCATCATCGGGATTCAGAACTCTTCGATGTGGACCTGGCCGGGGTTCTGCTTCGTATGAACCGTAAAGCCCTCGTGGCCGAGCACCTCCTTCATGGCTTCAATCATGAGGGGGTTGCCGCAGAGGAAGACGTGGGCGTTGGCGGGGGTGGGCTTGAACCCCCAGGCCTGCTCGATGACGCCCTTCTTCCAGAGCTCCTGGGCGAAGCCCACGTGGCCCTTCCAGGGCACGAGCTCCTTGTCAGGGCCGTCAATGATGGGCACGTAGGTGAAGTTGGGCGCGAACCGCTGGAGGTAGAACAACTCCGTGCGATACCCCAGGTCCCAGGAGTTCCGGGCGCCATGGAGGACGAAGAACTTGCGGGGCTCGTTGGCCTCCACGTGGGAGCGGATCATGGACATGTAGGGTGCCAAGCCTGTCCCCGTGCCGATGAAGATGAGGTTCTGGTCCGCGGCCACCTGGTCCAGGGTGAACATGCCCGTGGCCTTGGGGGAGAGGAACACGCGGTCCCCGACATTGAGCGCGAAGAGCCGCGGGGTCAGGGCTCCACTGGTGACCATGGCGATGTAGAACTCGATGAACTCCCGCTCGTGGGAGGCCGAGGCGATGGAGTAGGCCCGGCGGATGAAGGTATCCGGCGCAGGAACGGGGTTTTCGGCACCCGCTTCGGGCACCCGCGGTGCGGAGGCCGGCAGGCCCAGCACCGAGAACTGGCCGGGCTTGAAGTCCGGCAGCTCCCACCCATCCGGGGTCACGCGCAGGATCATGAGACCCGGGGCGAAGTCGATGCGCTGCGTCACGATGGCGTTCAGCTCAGGCACGGCAAGTTCCTCCTGTTACTTGGGATTCCATGAACGGCGGGACTGTTTCCGGGAATCCGCCCATTCTATCCCCGCAAGGCCATGACGGCGTTCCGGATGTCCTCCAGGCCCATGAGCAACCGGTCCCGATGGGTGCGGAAAGAGAGCAGGGCGATGCGGATGACGAAGGCCCCGTCCAGGAATGTGGGAGTCAGGTAGATCCGGCCCGGGGCGTTGATGGCCTCCAGGAACCGCCGGTTCAGCTCGTTGAGATCCTCCAGGCCAAGAGCGCCAGGGTTCAGGCGGAAGGCCAGGATGGACAGCTGGGGTTCCGCCATGATCTCGAGGTTGGGGATTCTCCGGAGTTCCTCAAGGGCCATGCGGGCAAGGTCCAGCTTCTCCTGGAGGTGCTCTTCGAAGGGACCCACGCCGTGCAGCTTCATGGGCAGCCAGATCCGGAGCCCTCGGAAGGGCCTGGACAGCTCGGGGGAAAGCTCGGAGAAGTCGACCTTCGCCTCGTCCACCTGCATGTCCTGCAGGTAGTCCGCACTGGCATGATTGGCCTTCCGCAGCTTGCCTGGATCCCGCGCCAGCAGGCAGCCGGTGCCATAGGGCAGGCCCAGCCCCTTGTGTGGATCCAGGGTGATGGAGTCGGCCCGCGCGATGCCGTGCAGCACGTTCCGGCCCTGCTCCGTAAGCACGAAGAAGCCGCCGTAGGCACCATCCACATGCATCCACAGACCTTCCCTGGCCGCCAGGTCCGCTGCCGCATCGAGGTCGTCCACGGCCCCCGTGTTGGTGGTGCCGGCGTTCACGACGAGCAGGAAGGGGCTGAGACCCGAGGCGCGATCTTCGGCGATGCGTCGAGCGAGGAGATCCATGCGGATGCGCTGGGAGCCGTCCACCTCGATGGAACGCACGTTGCGGGCCGGGAAGCCCGCCAGGGCCGCGGCCTTCTCCACGGAGTGGTGGGTCTGCGATGACGTGTAGAGGGTGCCCTTGAGGAAGTCCTCGGGCAGTCGGTCCGCCCGTGCCGCGATAACCGCCGTGAGGTTGGCGATGGACCCGCCCGAGGTGAGAATGCCGCCGGCGCTCTCGGGGAATCCCACCATCTGGCAGAACCAGCGGAGGACATTGGCTTCGATCTGCACCAGCGCCGGGGCCGCCGCCCAAATGCCCACGTAACGGTTCACCGCATCCGAGATGAGATCGGCCACGGCGGAGTGGAAGAGCCCGCCGCCGGGGATGTAGGCGAGATAGCCAGGGCTCGCGGTGTTGAGGGACTTCGGGATCGCGTGGTCGAAGAGCAGGGTCAGGAGGGCTTCGAGATCCGTGCCGGAGGTGGGCAGGGGCTCCACCAGGGACTGGGCCAGCTCGTCCGCGCCCACCACGTCCACGGCAGGCTGGTCGGGCAGGGTCGCGATGTGCGGTACGATCCGCGCCATGGCCCGGTCCACCAGGAGACGCATGGCCAGTTCAGAGAGCTCCAGTTCATTGCGTTCCATCACCGACCCCATGGCCCCTTGGACCAGGTACAGGGATACCGGGAAACGGTGAAACGGCCTAGCGTTTCGTGGGGAAGGTCTCTATCGCGTTACTTTTCCAGATAATAGACCGTGACCTTGGAGTTGCCCCGACCCACGACCCGAAGCACATCACGGCCGGGGCCGATCCGCTTCTCGATCTCCGCCGTCAGGTCGTTTCCGAAGACCCCTGTCCATATATAGGGATCGAGGAACTGGCTCTGCACCACGCCGGGAACCTGTTTCTTGGCCGTCTCCCAGGTGTTGATGAATCCTTGAGCGTAGGCGTTCCCGCCCTTCGGTTGGGGCGGGAACGAGAAGGTCAGCGTGATGGGGCTGCATTCCACGGAGATCGGAGCCATCCGGTGGCGCCCCTGGGTGCCGCCTCCTTGCGTGGCGAGACGGGTTCGGATGGTCACGGTCTGCTGGTCCGTGGCGCTGACATAGCTGCCGGAGTGCTCGTAAGGCACTTCCTTGTCGATGTTGTAGAAGTACCAGGTGAACACCTCCTTCACCTGGCCCTTGATCGGGATGGTGAACGTGAGCACATCCTCATCCCAGGAAAGAGATTGGGCCTCCCCGAACCAGGTGAGCCACTGCCGGGCGCTGACGTCGTAGAAGGTGTTCTTGTCCTGGTTCCATTCGCGTTTCAGCACATAGGACTTGTTGTCCCCGAAGAGAGCCCGGGGCAAACCGTCGAGGTGCCTCCCCCGCCAGCTCTGGGCGGACATGCCGACGCCTTTGGGGCCGATGTAGAGACGAGGGGCGACAAAGGACGTTGGACGTGTATTGGGGTCGGTGTCGTTGGCCATGAACCCCGTTCCGCCGTATAGGGCGTCGAGGTCGAGGACCACATCCATCTTCCGGACACCCAGCTGGACCCTCGGCCCGGGGTTCGCCGGTCCTGGGACGACCGAACTCAGAGACGGATTGGCCAGGGCGAGCCGGTAACTGCCGGTTCCTTGGGGAACCCGGATCTGGATGGTGTCGTCGGACCAGGCGAGGATCTGGGGGATGATCGGCTGGCCTCCTGCCGCAGGCACCAGAGCCACCTGCCGTGTGGCCTGGGTCGCGCCGAAACCGCGACCGTTAAGGGTGACGACCTCGCCCTGGAGCGCGGCTTCGGGAGAGGCCGAGGTGAGCTGCGGGGAAGGCCAGGAGGCCCGGAAGAGGTCCGGGCGCGTCTTCCAGTCGGCCTCCAGCAGCTCGAGGCTCTCGGTTGCGGCCGGGGAAAGCGCCGCCTGGGCCTTGGCACTTGCCGGAACCTTGACCGTGGCCGCAGGGGTACCCTGACCCGTGGAACCCCAGCTGATGGCCTTGACGTTCGTGAAGGCCCAGCGGACATCCACGGAGGCGGGCGTGAAGCCCAGGTCGGGGATCTGGCCCGGGATGAAGGGAATGGAGATCACTTGGAAGGCACTGGGATTGAGGGTGATCTGAACCGCCTGTTGGAGGATCAGATGCATCCCTACCGGGGCGTCGTGCCGCAGCAGCCTTACGTGGAGCATCGCGGTGTTCGCCACCTGCTTGTCGCTGGTGTTCTTTACTTTGATGTTCAGCGTTCGCGAAGTGTCCAGACGGTCCGCGGGCAGGAGGCCGCCGGGCGCGAGTCCCTCCACGGAAAGTTCCTGGACATCGAAGGGCAGGGTCCTTCCGGAAGGTTGGTCGGCCGTCGGCGCGGCAGCGGTAGGCTGGGCCGAGGTCGAAGGTTTCCTGGGAAGGACCTTGATCGGCTGGGCGATCGCGGCCGCTGACAGCGCCAGCAGGACCACACCTGACGCGAGGATCGGAGCAAGGGTTCGAACCCCCATGGTCGCCTCCCGGATTGTTGTTGGTTTCAAGAACATGATGGTCCGAATGGCCCAAGATGACCAGCTTCGGTGGATCGACGCAGGTGATCTCGAAGTCCGCGCCGGCATGCCTGAACACCCTCACGGCGGGGACATTCGAGCGGGCCAGGCAGCGATCGGTTCGATCGGTGCCGACGGGCACCAGGACCACGTCCGCATGCTGGTTGTGGTCCATGCCCACGCCACCGCGCGAGGGAGGCTGTTCCAGGAGGGGCGGTAGGTCCGTCACCTTGCCCCCGTTCCCGGCGACCGCCGCTGGAGGAATCCCAAGCGTACCGCTAGTCTGAAAGGTCACCAGCGGGCCGGCCGTGCAGGCGTCCCGGAACGCGGGGTCCTGTCGAGTACCTGGAGAGCACCATGAAGCGAGATACCGTCAAGGCGATCCTGGCCCGCGAAGCGGCGGGCGGTGAAGTGACCCTCATGGGCTGGGCCCGGGCGGTCCGGCCCCAGAAGCACATCTGCTTCCTCCAGGTGAACGATGGTTCCTGCCTGGCGGACTTCCAGGTGGTGGTGCAGCCCGAGCACCCCGACTTCGAGCGGCTGTGCAGGCTGGGGCAGGGGGCGGGCCTGAAGGTCACCGGCGAGCTGGTGCCCTCGGCCGGGTCCGGCCAGAAGTACGAGGTCATCGCCAAGGAGGTTCATGTCTTCGGAGAGGCCGATCCTGCCACGTATCCCCTGCAGAAGAAGCGCCACAGCATGGAGTACCTACGGGAAGACATCGGTCACCTCCGGCCCCGCACCCGCACCTTCGGCGCCGTGTTCCGGGTCCGCAACGTGCTCGCCCGGGCCATCCACGACTACTTCCAGAGCCGCGGCTTCATCTGGGCCCACACGCCCATCATCACCGCCTCCGACTGCGAGGGCGCCGGCCAGATGTTCCGGGTCTCCACCCTGGACGCCGCCAAGCCCCCCCGGCTGGAGGACGGCTCCGTGGACTTCGGCCAGGACTTCTTCGGCCGGCAGGCCTACCTGACGGTCTCCGGCCAGCTGGCGGGCGAGACCATGGCCCTGGCCATGTCCAACATCTACACCTTCGGCCCCACCTTCCGGGCGGAGAACAGCAACACCACGCGCCACCTGGCCGAGTTCTGGATGATCGAGCCGGAAATGGCCTTCTACGACCTCCGGGACAACATGGACCTGGCCGAGGACTTCCTGAAGCATCTCTTCCGCACGGTGCTGGACGAGTGCGGCGACGATCTGGCCTTCTTCGCCGAGTTCATCGAGAAGACCGCCGTCAGCACCCTGGCGGGCATCGTCAACAGCCCCTTCGAGCGGGTCACCTACACCGAGGCCATCAAGCTCCTGGAGAAGTCCGGCGAGGCCTTCGAGTATCCCGTGAAG
>Ga0129297_10000344_pt1 | contig 22260 bp, 17 predicted proteins | sample I18A1metaG_FD_94708 | JGI IMG/M metagenome (GOLD analysis project Ga0129297, IMG submission 94708) | Lake sediment bacterial and archeal communities from Gulf of Boni, Indonesia to study Microbial Dark Matter (Phase II) - ​I18A1 metaG | ecosystem: Environmental > Aquatic > Freshwater > Lake >... | reverse complement strand
GCGATTTCCCCAGCGAGGAAATCTTGCTCGATTCGCTCCTCGCTCTCCTCTTTGAGGAACCGTGCCCGCTCGTCGCTCATACGGACTTCTCGCCACATCCTCCCTCGCCTCACTCCCCGGGCGGGGGGATGCCGCGACAGGACCCGTTGACGAATGCCAATGGGATTTTGAGTTCAGGCCAACGATTGAAATTTTAGAGCATTAGTGCTATAAAAACTTGTGAATAAATATGCTGTGGAATTTGATTTTAAGAGAGAAAGACAAGGTTGTCCTGAACGTTGTTGTTGAAAACTACCTCAAGTCGGGCAAGCCCATTAGCTCCGGGTTCATTGTTCAAAAAAGAGCCCTCCCTGATTCGCCGGCCACAATTCGGAATATCATGGTCAAACTGGAGCAGATGGGCTACCTTTTGCAGCCCCACACTTCTGCCGGCAGAGTGCCGACGGATAAAGGGCTGAGATTTTACGTCAACAGCCTTTTCGATGAAACGCTCTATGCCGCTGAGCCAGTCATTCTCGGCCCGGATAATTTTTCCCTGGAGAAAGGCGATTTTGGCTCCCTTCTCACACAGGTTTCGTCACTCCTGGCCGAGCACTCAGATAACCTGGGCTTTGTCATATCTCCCCGCGTCTCCAGGATGAACTTCAACCACGTTCGCTTGATTAAGATCTCCGAAGAAAAAGTGATGATCATCCTGATTACGACGTTCAATCTTGTGCTCACGGAGATCGTTGAAACCCAGCATTATTTCACCCAACTCGAGCTGGACAATGCGTCTCAGTACATTAACCACCATTTTCGGGGCAAAAGCTTGACCGCAGTTCGGGACTATTTGCTGAAAGAGATCCCAAGATACAAACTCAGCTATGAGACCGCGGTCAACAAGCTCATTACCCTCCTGAAAGCCTATATCCAGCAGGAGGAGACGGAAAGCCAGATCTTTTTGCAGGGGACATCCAGGCTCCTCGACAAGGCCGATCTGTTCAAGATGGACAAGCTGAAATCTCTGTTTCAGAACTTTGAAGAAAAGGTTAAGCTGGCTAAGCTCCTCTCCGATTTTATCAGCCTGGAACGTGTCAAGGTGCTGATCGGCTCGGAGTCCAATATCCCCGATATCTCCGACTGCTCACTTGTCCTTTCCCACTATGGCTACAACAACCAAGTTTTGGGCACTCTGGGGATCATCGGCCCGAAAAGAATCCCGTATCGCAAAATCATTCCTCTGGTGGACCGCGTGGCCCAAAAGCTCAGTCAGACCATCAGCCAGGATCACGAAAGAGGTTGATCATGACTAAAGATGACATTAAAAATCCGGAGGATGCAGAGACTGCCGAAAACGCTTCGGAATCTGCAGAATCAAAAAAAATCGATAAGGGCGAGGAGATCATGGAGATCGGCGATAAAGTCGAGTATGAGATTGTGAAGGATGAAGAGTCGTCCGGGGAAAAGAGGGGGCGGGAACCTGAGCAAAGCCATGAAGAAGAAGACAAAAATTTAAAACACAAGCTGAAGAAGAAAGACTCCGAAATCAAAGCCCTCAAAAAAGAACGGGAGGAATTTAAGGATAAGTACCTGAGAAAGCTGGCCGAGATGGAGAACCTTCGGAAACGGTTCGACAGAGAGAAGTCTGAGTATCAGCAATATGCTCTGAGCGACTTCCTGCGGGAGCTCTTGGTCGTCCTGGATAATTTCGAAAGGGCCCTGCGGAGCGGGGATCAGGCTGACGGCAAGAACTTCCGGGAAGGGGTGGAGATGATCCTCCGCCAGTACCTGGATATGCTCAAGAAGAAAGGAGTCGCTCCCCTTGAGGTAAAGGACAACAAATTCGACCCGATGTTTCATCAGGCAGTCATGACAGAAGAATCAGAGGCTGTGTCCGAGCCTGAAGTTGTCGAGGAATTGCAGCGAGGATACTTGCTCCACGGGCGGCTCCTGCGGCCGGCTTTGGTGAAAGTGCTTGTCCCTAAGAAGAGAGAGGAACAATGAGTCATGTCATCGGCATCGATCTAGGCACGACCTTTTCCTGTGTGGCCTATCTGGAAGCTGCCCAGCCCAAAGTCATCCCCAATCTAGAGGGACAGCCGACAACCCCTTCGGTGGTGAGCTTCACTTCGTCCGGAGAACGTTTGGTCGGAAATCTGGCTCTGAGGCAGGCCATCACCAACCCCGAAAAAACAGTATTCGCCGTCAAAAGGCTGGTCGGCCGCAAATTCGATTCCGCTGAGGTCGCCGAGGCCATAACAAGAATGCCCTACAAACTGGGACGGGCGCCGAACGGGGATGTCGTGGTCGTCGTCGACTCTCATGAGATCAGCCCTCAGGAAATTTCGGGAATGATTCTTTCCTATCTTAAGAGCTGCGCTGAGTCGTTCTTCGGGGAAGCCGTCAAGGAAGCTGTGATCACTGTCCCAGCTCATTTCGACGACCATCAGAGGCAGGCGACCAAGGATGCTGCCAAGATCGCCGGCCTCGATGTCCTCAGAGTCATCAACGAGCCGACGGCAGCAAGCCTGGCTTACGGTCTGGACACTCAGAACAATGCAAGAGTGGCTGTTTTTGACATGGGCGGTGGAACCTTTGATATCACCCTTCTTGAAATTCAGGATACTGTGTTTCATGTCCTTTCAACCAACGGGGATTCCTATCTTGGGGGCGAAGACTTTGATAACCGCATCGTTTCGTGGCTGATTGACGACTTTAGGAAAGAACACGGCACCGATCTGCTCCAAGATAAGCTGGCACTTCAGAGGATAAAAGAAGCGGCCGAGAGGGCCAAGCGAGAGCTTTCGTTTACTATGGAGAGTGAAATTAACCTTCCTTTCATCTCCTCTCTCTCGGGCGGCTCCAAGCATATCACCAAAAAAATCACTCGGCGGAAGCTTGAGGAGCTGACCGGAGACCTAGTTCAGAAGACGATCCCTCTCATAGAACAGGCGTTGGCCGACGCTCATCTAGAGCCTCCAGATATCCAGGAGATCATTCTGGTCGGCGGTCAGACCCGGATGCCCCTCCTCCGGAAGACGATCGCTGACTTTTTCGGCAGAAAGCCACGCGAAGACATCAATCCGGACGAAATTGTGGCCATGGGCGCGGCGATTCAGTCGGCCATACTGAAGGGGGATAAGAGCGGCCTTGTCCTCCTTCTTGATGTGACGCCATTTTCCCTGGGAATCGAGACGGAGAATGACATTTTTCAGGTCCTCATCGAGAAGAACACAACCATTCCGACAAAACGCACGATGCCCTTCACGACGGTGGAGGACAATCAGATCCGGGTGACCGTTCACGTGCTTCAAGGGGAAGTGACCCAGGCATCAAAAAACAAATCTCTGGCCCGGTTTGACTTGGTCGGGATTCAGCCCGGGCCTGCGGGCGTTCCCCAGATTGACGTGACCTTCGAGATCGACGCCGACGGCATTTTGAAAGTCTCGGCTCAAGATGTGATCACTGGCATGAACCAGGAAATTGAGATCAAGCCGTCCTCCGGACTGAGCCGAAATGAACTCGATGCCATTATTGAGAAAAATCGCTTGCAGCAGAAAAACCAATAAGGCCATATGACGAAGAGAGATTATTATGATGTCCTGGGGGTGAGCAGGAATGCCTCCCAGGAAGAGCTTAAGCGGGCCTACCGTCAGCTCGCCTTGAAATTTCATCCTGATAGAAATCCTGGCAACAAGGAAGCAGAAGAGAAATTCAAGGAAGCGGCCGAAGCCTACAGCGTCCTCGGGGACGCGGACAAAAGAGCAACCTATGACCGGTTTGGCCACGACGGGCTGAGAGAGCAGGGATTCACGGGGTTTTCCGGGTTCGACGCTTCAATCTTTGAGGGATTTGAGGATATTTTTAGCGGCCTGGGCGATTTCTTTGGGTTCGGGGACATTTTCGGAACACGGGACCGCCGCAGGAGTCACTATCCCGAAAGAGGAAGAGACCTGGCTTTGGAATTGGAGATCACGCTAGAAGAGGCTGCCGCTGGAGTCGAAAAGGAGATTGGCCTGAACCGAGCCGAGGTGTGTCCGGCCTGCAGGGGCTCGGGAATGCAGCCCGGAACGAGGAAGGTCGACTGCCCGACATGCCAGGGAAGAGGGCAGATGCGCTACCAACAGGGATTCTTTACGGTCTCGCGGACATGTTCTCATTGCCGGGGAGCGGGAGAAATTATTTCTGCGCCTTGCCAGGAGTGCAAGGGCTCGGCGAAGGTCAAACAGAAAAGGACCCTCAAGATCAGGATTCCCCCGGGTGTCGATGATGGCTCACGCTTGCGCCTGGAGGGAGAAGGGGAGCCGGGAGAGGCGGGAGCGATCCGGGGCGACCTGTATGTCGTTATTCGCATCGCCAAGCATGATTTTTTTGAAAGGGAGGAAAACAATCTTTTTTGCCAGGTTGCCATTTCTTTTTCCCAGGCGGCCTTGGGAGCTCTGATTGAGGTGCCCGGTTTGGACGGCGAGGTCGAGCAGGTCAAGATTCATCCCGGGACACAATCGGGGGAAATACTCAGGCTGAAAGGGAAGGGCATTCAAGACGTTCGCAGCCACCGGCGTGGGGATCTTTATGTGAAAGCCCTGGTGAAAACGCCGGAAAATTTGTCCAAAGAAGAAAAGGCTGTATTGCGGCGACTCGCTGAGCTCAGGGGAGAAGACCTGGACAGGCCTGATCAGCATCTGATCCACAAGGTTAGAAATAATATTCATTAGAGACCGGATTGACATCGACCCATTTCTTCGTCAAACAGAAAAGCATCTCTTTCCCTTCCGCCGTTCTCGAAGGGGAGGAACACTATCACCTGGGCAGGGTTTTGAGGATAAAACCTGGAAAACGGGTCTGGCTCGTCGACGAGCAAGGGGAGCGCTACTTGGCTGAAGTCAGGGAAGTGGGCAAAAATCAGACCAAGCTCGCCATCCTGGAACACGCAGAAAAACCGGAAACGAAAATTCATCTGACTTTGGCCCAGGCGCTGATCAAGGCAAAAAAAATGGATTTTCTTGTCGAGAAAGCCACGGAGCTGGGAATGACAAATTTTATTCCGGTCGCCGCCAGCCGCTCTGTAGTAAAAATTCAGGAGAAAGAAGCGAAAAAAATAGAGCGGTGGCAGAAGATAGCGGCCAGCGCGGTCAAGCAAAGTCGACGGGCTCTCGTGCCGATCATTCAACCCGTTCAACCGTATCGTTCATTTATCAGGAGCAGGCAGGAGAAGAGAAAGCTCATTCTGTGCGAGGCCTTAGGCAGGTACTTGCGCGAGATCCTGGCCGACGGGCTGGAGAGCCCTGCAAACGCTGGAATTCCATCCGTTATCATTGCGGTCGGCCCCGAAGGAGGCTGGACCGAGGAGGAAGTCGGTATTGCTCTCGAGAACGGGTTTGAGCCTGTCAGCTTGGGCAAGGAGGTTTTAAGGTCGGAAACTGCCGCCTTAGCCGCCTTGGCTATGGTCTCTCATTTTTGGTCGTCCTGAAATGTTTCTTCAAGGTCAGAAAGTCGGCAAATACGAGATCATCCGCTCGCTCGGCAGCGGGGGGTTCGGCTCTGTGTATCTGGCAAAAGATACATGGTTGGATATCAAAGTGGCCATCAAGGTCCCTCATAAACAATCGGCCGAGCTCTACAAACTTCTTAAAGAGCCGCGTCTTCAGGCTGCCCTGAACCATCCGAACATCGTCCGGATGATCGCGGCAGAAAAAGAGAACAAGGTTTTTTTCATGGTGATGGAATTTGTCAAAGGCAAGACGCTGGAGAAGATTTTGGAGAAGGAGAAGGTTCTGGAGTGTGAAAAAGCCGTGGATTATATCAAGCAAATCGCTCAGGGCGTCGATCATGCCCATAAAAACAAAATCATCCATCGCGACCTTCGGCCTTCTAACATCATGATTTCCGAGGACGGGACGGCCAAGATCACGGATTTCGGGACTTCGGCGTGGCTGAATAATGTCCCCTACGCCTCGACCCGAATCGGTAGCCCCCCCTATATGGCCCCCGAGCAGTTCTTAGGCAAGGCAAGCTATCAGTCCGATGTCTATTCTCTCGGATGCATTTTCTATGAGATGATCGTCGGCCGGCCTCCCATTTTCGACCCGGACCCATTTAAAATTCTGGAAAAGGCCCAGCAGGGACTGATCACCCCGCCGAGGATCAGAAATAGTAAAATTCCGCGGGAAATCGACGAAATTATTATGAGATGTCTGGCCTCCAAAGTCGAAGACCGTTATGAGAGGGTTTCCGAGTTGGTTCGCGCGTTGGCCTCTCTCAAGGGCAAGGAAACCGACCGGGAAGAAATTGTGGATATCCTTAGCCGGATCAGAGCAAGGGAGCAGACGAAAACAGGACTCTGCTGGAACTGCCGCCGGCCCCTGCCCATTAAGACCAGGAACTGTCCCCACTGCGGTGAGGTGAATTGAGCCTCCGAGCAGGGGCCGAGACCGGCGTTTGACTTAGCTATTTGATTCAGATAATATTGAGTTGAAAACTCCGATGTTTCGATTTCAGCGAGGAGTCATCGATGAGTCCATTTGACGAGAACGGGAAAATTTGGATGAACGGCCAGCTTGTTCCCTGGAAGGACGCCAAAATCCACATCGCCTCTCATGTCATTCATTACGGAAGCTCCATTTTTGAGGGCTTCCGGGCTTATGCAACTCCCAAGGGCACGGCGATCTTCCGTCTCGACGCTCATACCCGGCGCTTGTTCCACTCCTGCAAGATGTACCGAATGAACATCCCCTACACTATGGAGGAACTCAATCGGGCCATTATCGAGACAATCCGGGCCAATAACATGAAATCTTGCTACATCCGGCCGATCGTCTATCGCGGTTACACGGCTCTTGGAGTGGATCCTTTTCCCAATCCCGTTGACTGCGCCATCCTTGTCTGGAATTGGGGCAAATACCTGGGCGATGAAGCCCTGGAAAACGGCGTGGATGTCAAGGTGTCTTCCTGGTGGCGGATGGCTCCTAATACATTTCCAGCCCTGGCCAAGTCCGGCGCGAACTACATGAATTCCCAGCTCATTAAAATGGAGGCTCTTTTGGACGGATATGCCGAGGGCATTGCCTTGAATATTCGGGGCCATATCAGCGAAGGCAGCGGGGAAAATATTTTTCTCGTTTACAATGGCGCTATCTATACGCCTCCCTTGTCCTCCTCGGTTTTGCCTGGAATCACCAGGGATTCAGTAATCGTGTTGATCAGGGAAAAGGGGATGCGGCTCATTGAAGAGACTATTCCGAGGGAAATGTTATATATCGCCGACGAGGTTTTTTTCACCGGGTCCGCCGCGGAGATTACGCCAATCCGATCAGTCGACAAGATCAAGATCGGAGAAGGCAAGCGCGGCCCGGTGGTCAAATTGCTCCAAGATGAATTTTTTAATTATATCAATGGCCAACGGGAGGACACATTTCATTGGTTGACATATATAAAATAAACGAGGTGGAGCATGGAAATTGATGAACTCCTAAAAATCGCTATCGAACGGGATGCCTCTGACCTTCATCTGAAGGCCGGCAACCATCCCATCATCCGCGTCCATGGGACACTTATCTCGCTCACCGGGTTCCCTCGGCTGACATCCAAGGATACCCAGGAGCTGGGTGATCAACTGATGACGGATTACCAGAAATCAAGAATAAAGGAAGATTTTGACCTCGACCTGGCCTACAGCCTGCCCGGGTTTGGCCGGTTCCGGGGGAGCATCTTTCAGCAGCGAGGTTCTCTTGCCATCGCTCTCCGGATTATCCCTCTCGAAGTAAAAACTATCCGGGGGCTCCTTCTGCCCGAGGTCCTGGAAAAAATCTCCTTGCTCCAGAGAGGTTTGGTCCTGTGCACAGGAACGACGGGAAGCGGCAAAACAACGACTCTCGCTGCCATGATTGACTATATTAACACCCATCGTAGAGAAAATATCATCACCATCGAGGACCCGATCGAATACCTGCATAAAGACAAAAAGAGCACGATCAGCCAGCGGGAAGTTGGGATGGATGTCACTTCGTTCTCCCGAGGGCTGCGGGCGACCCTGCGTGAGGATCCGGACGTCATCCTCGTCGGCGAAATGAGAGACCTGGACACGATCGAAACGGCCATCCTGGCTGCAGAAACCGGACATCTCGTCTTCAGCACCCTCCACACCCTCGACGCTCCTGAAAGCATCAACCGCATCGTCGCCGTTTTCGCCCCCCATCATCAGAGAGCAGTTCGCCTGCAGCTGGCCAGCATCCTCAAGGCCGTCATCTCCCAAAGGCTGGTCCCTCGTATGGATGGGCAGGGACGGGTGCCGGCCGTCGAGGTGATGATCACCACACCCTATATTCAGGACTGTATCCAGGACAAAGAAAAAACAAGCCTGATCCGCGACGCCATCACTGCCGGAGTCTCTCAATACAGCATGCAGACCTTTGACCAGTCCATTTTTCAGCTGTACCGGGACGGCTACATCTCCTTTGAGCAGGGACTGCGCTACTCCACCAACCCGGACAACTTCAAGCTGCGGGTGATGGGCATCCAGTCCACCCTGGACATTGCTCTTGAAGAGATGGAACAGGGCATGGGAAAAGTCGAAAGAGGAGAACCCGGGGGGACCACAGAAGAAGAGACTCCATGAAAGCCCGGGAGATCAGAGAAGCCTTTCTCGACTTCTTCTCCAAGAAAAATCACAAGATCATCCCCAGCTCCTCTCTATTGCCCAAGGACGACCCGACTATCCTCTTTACCAACGCCGGGATGAATCAGTTCAAGAATGTTTTCCTTGGACTGGAGAAGAGGAGCTACAAGAGGGCCGCTTCCGCGCAGAAGTGCCTCCGCGTTTCGGGGAAGCACAACGATTTGGAGCAAGTCGGGAAGACGAACAAGCACCACACCTTTTTTGAGATGCTCGGGAATTTCTCTTTCGGAGATTATTTCAAGAAGGAGGCCATCGCCTTTGCCTGGGAGCTCGTCACCGAAGTCTTCAGGCTCAAAGAAGACCGCCTCTATGCGACAATTTATGAAGAAGATGATGAAGCCTTCCGGGTTTGGAACGCAGATATCGGCCTTCCAGAAGAACGGATTTTCAGGTTTGGCAAAGAAGATAATTTTTGGGCCATGGGAGAAACAGGGCCGTGCGGGCCGTGTTCGGAAATCCATTATGATATCGACCCCCGTCTGGAAGAGGGCCAGCCCCACGACCTGATAGAGAAGGGGAGCGACCGGTTCGTGGAGCTTTGGAACCTGGTGTTCATGCAGTATTTCCAGTCAGAGAACGGGGCGCTGCATCCTCTTCCTTCTCCGTCGATCGATACGGGAATGGGGCTGGAACGGACCTCCGCCGCCCTGCAGCGAAAACGGAGCAATTTTGATACCGACCTTTTCCATCCTTTGATCGGGGATATCTGCGAAATGGCTCAGAGAGAATATCCGTCGGACGAGTCGGGCGATATTTCGGTAAGGATCATCGCCGACCATGTCCGGGCCATCACCTTTTTGATTGGGGACGGCATTATGCCTTCCAACGAGGGCCGGGGATATGTCTTGCGGCGCCTCATCCGGCGGGCTTTTCGGCAGGGGAATCTGTTGGGTATAGAAAAACCCTTCGTTCATCGGCTTGTCGGCAGAGTCGCCGATATTATGAAGGACGCCTATCCGGAGCTCCTGACCTCTATCACCTACATTTCCCGTCTCTGCCTTTCCGAAGAAGAGAGGTTTGCTCTGACACTATCTTCTGGGCTGCGCTATTTTGAGCAGTTCACTGAGGAGGCCAGGAAGGCCGGCCGAACCCGGCTCGCCGGTCCCGAGATTTTCAGGCTTTATGACACGTTCGGTTTTCCGCTCGATCTTTCTCAAGAGTTGGCCCTGGAAAAGAACCTGGGTGTGGATGAGCAGGGATTCTATAATGAACTGGAGAAACAAAAAGAGAGGGCCCGAGCCTCCTGGAAGGGAGACTCCCAGACAGAAGAACTCAAGGCCTACCGCGGGATGAAAAAACTCCGGGTGGTCTATAAAGGCTATGAGACGGAGCATGTGAGCGATGCTGGAGTTTTGGCCATTGTCAAAGACGGGAAGGAGGTCAAGGAGCTTAAAAAAGGGGAGACCGGGCAAGTCGTTCTCTCCATGACGCCCTTTTATGCTCAGGCCGGAGGCCAGGTGGGGGATAGCGGCCGGCTTCAGAATCCTCACTTTTCTGGGCTGGTCGAGGATGCTTTCTTTCCTGTACCAGACGTGATTGCCCATCGGGTCCGGATCATCTCCGGCGAACTGCATGTCGGTGACAAAGTTGATGCCTCTGTCGAAGCAACCCGGCGCAAAGCCATTAGCAACAACCATACTGCAACCCATCTCCTTCATGCCGCTCTGCGCCAGGTTCTTGGCGACCATGTCAAGCAAGCTGGCTCTCTGGTCTCAGAAGGACGATTGCGGTTTGATTTCACTCATTTTTCTCCTCTCAGCCGGCCGGAGATTCAGAAAGTCGAAAGCCTAGTCAACCAGAAAATTCAGGAAAACCTTAAGGTCGAGACAAAGCTGACGACGCTTGAGAGTGGGTTGAAGGAAGGCGCGATGGCGATCTTCGAGGAAAAATACGGAGAAGAGGTGAGGCTGGTTCGTGTGGGAGATTTCAGCAAAGAGCTTTGCGGCGGCGTGCACGTCGGGGCGACCGGAGAAATCGGGTTCTTCAAGATCATCTCTGAATCGAGCATCGCTGCCGGAATGCGCCGGATAGAGGCAGTAACGGGCGAGGAGGCTTTGCGTTACGCTCAAGAAATGGAGGAGCTGTTGACTGATATCCAAGCGGCTTTGAGCAGCCCGCGAAAGGAGATCCTCCGCCATCTTGACAAGATGCAGAGCCAGCTTGAAGAAAAAGAGAAAGAGAGCAGAGCTTTACGGCAAAAGCTCGGCCGCCTCGAAGCTCAGGAGAGCCGGGAGAATATTCGCATGGTCAACGGAATTCCCGTCTTGGCGCAGCGATTAGAAGGCCTGACCGCCGAGGAGCTCCGCGGCCTGGCTGATTCTCTCAAACAAAAAATCGGCTCCGGGGTGGTTGTCCTTGGCGCTGCCGCGCAAGCCAAGGCTTTTCTCGTTGTCTCTGTGACTCAGGACCTTGTCGAGCGCATCCGGGCGGATGAGCTCATCCGGGAGATCGCTCCGTTCATCGGGGGCGGTGGCGGTGGACGAGCGGACTTTGCCCAGGCCGGAGGGAAGAAGGTGGAATTGTTGGACCAGGCCCTGGAAAGGAGCTATTCCATAGTTGAAAAAATGACTGGGACCGATAGACCAGAAGCGGAAAAATCACCCAAAAAGGTGATTGTCAAACGCCGCTCTTTCTGACAAGATAGGCAAGGATGAGCAGGACGAGGACATGCTGATTATTTTAAGGCGGAAACCATTGTGTTGGATTTTTGGGGTTGGTTTAATCGCTCTGTGTCTGTTTCCTTCGCCGCTCGAAGCAACGTCTCAGGATGAAATGAAGCAGATGTATGATCCGATCATCAAGATTTATGGCCGCAGATATAATGTCCCCTCCGACCTCATTCACTCTGTCATTGCCGCTGAGTCTGCCTATAACAGCCGGGCTGTTTCTCCCAAGGGAGCGGCGGGGTTGATGCAGCTCATGCCCGAAACAGCTGCCCGGTACGGAGTCCAGGATAGATTTAATGCCGAACAAAACATTATGGGCGGCGTCCAATACCTCAGGGACTTGTGCCGGCTTTATAGGAACAGGACCAATCTTGTCCTGGCGGCTTATAATGCCGGCCAAGACGCCTTGAAAAAGTTTAATGGCATCCCTCCTTACCCTGAGACGAGAGAATATATCCGCAGGGTGATGGCCTCTTATTCAAATCCATGGATTAAAGGCGGGACACCCGTCCGGAGGATCACGTCACCCGACGGCAAAGCCATCTTTACTAACGACCCCTACTACCATCTGAATATCCGGAAAGATAATCAATAGGGGTTCACGTCTTTTTTGCCAGCGAGTCATCTCAGACGTATCCTTTGATGGGCAGCCGGCGGGGAAGAATTTCGAATGTGGCCGGAAGACGCCCCAACTGCTCACCGTCGAGCTCCAAAAGCACGTCTCCTTCTTCTAAACCGACGGCTTCTATCCGCCGGCATGAAATCAACCTGATTTTGGGATGGGCAAGGTGCGTCCCCAGAAAGATCTTCCAGCCATGGCGGCAGAATTCCAGAAATTTCATCCCTTTGACCAGGACAAAATCGAACAGGCCGTCGTCGAGCTGCGCTGTGGGTGCCACCTTCATCCCTTTACCGAATATTCTACCGTTGGCCACTGCGCCCACAAGGTATTCTGCTTCCGGAATTTCTTTGCCATCAACACGGATTCGGAGGCGTTTGCTTTTATAGTTAACCATGGCAGAAACGAGACAGCGCACGTAGGAGGATGCTTTTCTCTGGAGCCTGTTTTGGTTGACCCGTTTCACCACTTCACCGCCAAGGCCAAAGTCGGCCACGTTCAGGAAAAATCGCTCGGATTCTTTCCCGTTGTGGTCCTGAAACGTCACTCTCCCGACGTCGATCAGGGAAGAGGGCGCCTGGGTGATGACCTGAAGGGCGTCTTTGAGTCGTCGGGGGATTTTCAGGCTCTTGGTCAGGTCTGAGCCTGTCCCGGAAGGGAGGACGCCGAGCGTCGTTTCAGGATTGATGATTTCTCTGCCCTCGAAAAAACCGTTGGCGATCTCATTCATCGTCCCGTCGCCGCCGACTCCGATGATAAGTTCAGAGCCGGCCTTGATCGCTTCCCGGGCAAGGTCAATGGCCTGGAAGGGCTTTTCTGTGAATTCGTAGGCGAACTCGTGGATATAAGTCTTGATCGCCTCTTTGATCTGTTTCCAGCGTTTCCGCGTTTTTCCCTGGTTAGACTCCGGGTTGACGATCACCTGGGCCTTGAGGCGTTTCATCTTTCGTTCCTTGAACGGGCAGGGGTTTTTTCTTGCCGAAAAGAGACGCTCCGATCACTCCGCCCAACGCGCCGAAGACTGCGAAGACCGCCATGGAAATCACCAGACTCAGCATAAACCAGGCCGGAGAGATTCCCCCCTTTCCCATTTCCAGCCATTTTTCCCAGCCCGAAGGCATATCTTCCGTGAACTGGGAGAACTGTTCCATGAACCTTTGGAGGAACTGTTGATTCAAGGCCTGAAAAGGGAGGCTGACAACGGAATCGACGACTGCGCCAATGATGCCCGCAAATATGCCGACAATAGCCCCGTCCCCGGATGTCAGGGAGACTGTTGAGTTTCTGGCCAGAAGGTAAGAGGCCAACATGGCTCCTCCGATAATCCAGAGGCAGCAAAGACAATTGACTAACGGAATCGCCATGAGCACTCCTGCCACTCCACCGCCGACGAGAGCCGGAATGAACATCCCTCTAGGCTGATTGCTCATCGTTCCTCCTCATTGATCGGATTGTCCTTATTCTAAGGGGATTGAGTTTTCGATTTCAAGGTTTATTTTCCTTCCGAACCCTTCTTTCCGATATTCTGCAATAGGTCGGCCAACCCGGTAATAAAATAAAAGGGCAACAGGGACCCCCAGAGCAATCCGATGCCAAACCTGGCGGCGTTGGACGTCTCCCATAGCCCGATCAGGTTGCCCAGCGTGTCTGTTACGATGGGAAAAGAAATCAGCATAAAGATGCTTGTCCTGGGCAAAGAAGCTTCATCAAATCCTCTCAGGAAGGGGTAAAGACTGACTCCGATGAAAAAACCTGCATAAATACCGAGACAGCGAGCGCAGACAGCCAGCGGCTGTCCAAAAATATGGAAAGACCGCGAGGAAAGCTGATGACAAACAGGAGAGAAGACTGAATAGACAAGCCTAGCTCCGGGGCGGGAATGACTCCGCAAATAGGGCGCCCAGAAAATAGCCGCAAGCCATGCACCGATCCCAATTGCGGTTAAAACATAAGTCAAAATGATGCGTTTGTTCATTCTTCCAGGCACGGCATTTTCACGCGTGGCCCCTGACCCGGAGATAGGCCAGAAACCCAATGAGGACCAGAAAATTGACCGTGATAACCGACCAAGACATGAAGCGAGCATAAGGCTCTCTTCCCATGAGGTCAAATAATGAGAGGGCGATGACCGCGAAATTCAGACATAGAATGGCCTTCCAAAAGGAGCTGTATTTATCGAAATGGGAGAGGACAAGCATGACGGCCGGAGCCGAGGAGAGAAGTGTATAGTCCCAACCCAGGGGCGAGATGAGGGGAATGAGGCTCAAGAGCAGGAAGCCATCCAGGACCCCGGGTTCTGGGGTTTTGGCTTTCCGGAGAATAAGAACAAGAACCAGCCCCGCCAGGACGGCTAGCGAGATGAGATAAAAGGCCAGAGACAGGTTTTGCCGGCTTGTCCATTTGGTGAAGAAACCGACGAGAGAGATGTTGTCCTGGCTGGAGAAAAGAGATGGAGTCGAGGCGCGAAGCGAAGACTGCCATTCCCAGAGCACCTTGAAATTTCCCCTGAGGCCATAGAACATTGAGGGCGCCAGGACAGCCAAACCCAGGACAATGATTCCTGCTCCGAGGGTCAAATACTTTTTTCGGATGATGAAATATGGAAAAAAGATGGCCGCGTAGGGCTTGAGTGCAGTGGACAAGCCGAGAAATATTCCCGAACCGGCCTGCCGGCGAGCGAGGCTTTTTCCTTGGATAAGCAGCGACATCATCAGGAGGAGCAGGAAAGTGATCAGGGCATTGATCTGCCCGAGCTGGACCTCCCTGAAGAGATATCTGGCTAAGATCAAGAATGAAAGGAAGCCGATGGTCAATGATTTCCTTTTATCGAGATGGAGGAGTTTTAAGGCGAGGAAAAAGATTAGGGCCAGGGAAACCAAGACGATCCCATACCATATTCCTTTGGCAGCAGATAGGGGAAGCAGGCTCAGCGGCAGGTAGAGAAAAGCGGAGAAGGGCAGATACTTGAATTGATAGTGTCCGTCAGAGGCACGATAAAGAGTCTCCCCGAGCCGGAGCCGCTGGGCTGCCTGATAATTCACCTCAAAATCGAGCATCTCATTTTTCACCCGGAGGAGAAAAATCAGGCATAAGGAGACGAGAAGAAGCAACAGGATAAGCGCGCTGGACGAGCGAATAGCCATGGTCTTCAAGGCTAACCGAGACCTGGCTTTTTGTCAATCTGCCCTGTCAGCCAGAGATTTTTTCATTAAGGATTTGACAGATCATAAAGCAACGTGTAAATTTGTCTCATCATGCCTTTATAGGAGGACGGAGAATGACCACGTATCATCGGGCCATCGGTCTTCTCATTGTGTTCCTTGTCACCGGAACATACATTTATTCTCAAACGGAAGATGCCGCCAGGCTCTTTGACCAGAATAAAGAAGCCGTGCTCTCACTCCATGTTTATGGGGGAAACAAAGAGCTCATCGCCAAAGGCGTCGGCTTCGGCCTGAGCGAGGATGTCATTGCCACGTGCTACCATCTCGTCAGCGAGGCGGGAGAAGTGGAAGCCACGACTTACAAAGGGAAGAAATTAAGGGTCGACGGTATAATCGCGGTGGATAAGAACTCTGACGTAGCCTTGCTCAGGATTAAGGGCAAAGTGCCCATCCTCCCGCTGGGAAATTCCGATGCGCTGAAGCAGGCAGACAGGATTTTTGCCCTCGGAGCCAACGAGTCAGGAGAGATCATGGTGTCTGAGGGAACAGTGAGAAACGTTGCCAAAATCTCCGAGACTCTCTCCATCATTGAGCCGTCTCTTGCTGTCCCTGACGGGTTCGCAGGAGGGCCGTTACTCATGCTGGATGGGCAGACCGCGGGCCTTACGCTCATCCTTGAGAAGGTGGCCAGGGTCGGAATACCGGCAAACCTGTGGAAAAATCTGCCCAGGTTGGCCAAGGCGACGCCATTCAAAGACTGGGCCAAGGAAGATTATTTTACGACTTTCGAAGGCGCCTTTCTGGCCGGACGCATTTTTAGCCTGATCGACGACCAGGGGAATGCCAAGAAATATCTGGAAAGGGTGATCAAGCTCAACCCGTCCACCACTGAGGCTTATGCCCTTCTGGCCTCCGTATATTCTCAACAGAGGGACTATTCCTCGGCCATAACTGCCTTTAATAAAGTGGTCCAACTCGACCCGAGTCGAGCCACGGCTTATTTTGGATTGGGAGAGAATTATGCCCGGATGCAGCGCTGGAGCGATGCGGTAGCAGCGCTGGAAAGGGGCGTTTCCATAAACAGCGCCAACAAGGAGGCCTATTTTGCCATCGGCAACGCCTACGAAGAGTTGCGCAATTTCACCGAAGCGGCGGAGGCCTATGAAAAATATATCAACGCGAAACCTGAAATCACCTGGACAGGTTATCTGCGTTTGGGCAGTTGCCGGATGGAGCTGGGGGAGTATGACAAAGCTGTTGCTGCTTTTGAGGAGGCTCAGAAAGGTCAGCCCAAAGACATCAATGTGAACTACAAGTTGGCCCAGGCTTATGAGAAGATGGGCCAGCTAGAGAAGGCGCAAGCCACGTATGAAAACCTCGCCGTCCTCAACCCGTCGGAAGCCGCAACCTATTATGGGCGGATCGTCATCATGTACGACAGTGCCGGCCGCTATGAAAATGCGATAGCTGCCTCCAAGAAAGTGATCGAGCTCAACCCGAAAAGCGAGATCGCGGTCTACAATTTGGGGATCATGTATCTGAAGCTCGACAGATGCGATGAAGCCATCGCGACGTTCAAGGAGGCTTTAGCCATCAGGGCGGATTACGACTATGCTTATTATAATATCGGGATCTGTTACTCCAAGCAGAAAAAATGGAAAGACGCCGTCGCCGCTTTTAAGAATTTTGTCGCGCTGGTCCCCGATAACTCGGACGCATGGCTGAACATTGGCATCGGTTACATGCAGCTGAAAGACTTCGAATCGGCTCTCGAGCCTCTCAAGAAATGCGTTGATTTGAGGCCGGATTACGGGGTGGCCCTGTTTAACCTGGCCATCGTCTACCTGAACCTCAAAGATAACCTGAGCGCGCGCGACGTTTACCGAACCCTTGTCACCGTAGACCCAGCGCTGGCGGAAAGACTGAAAAAATATCTGAGATAAACGATTTCCGCTTGGTTATCATTTTGCTGTCGAAGGGGGGTTGTCGGCGCTTGGACAGACTTAGTTTGACTATAGACGGCTCCTTAGTTTACCATCGCTACCGAAATGATGAAACCGACACTAAAAATGTTCCCGTGCCTCCACCTTGATGGATTCGATCTTGGTGAGTGTAAAATTTAAGAGGCAATAAAATGAAATCACAAAAACTGAACTTGGTTTTCGTAATCATGTCATCCTTCATTGGATTTATAATTTTCTCTGCGTGTACGCACTTGAACATTGAACAATTGAGTGAATGAGGCAGAGCCATAATTTGCAGGATGGGAAGTTTTTTAGAGTTAACTAAAACTTTTAAAAGGAGGCACAAAATGAAACGAATAATAAAAATTTCGTATGGAAGTATTTTGCTTATAAGTATGTACTTATGTACTTCGTCATTTTTATTTGTACAGGATTATGACAGCGAACCTTGCTGTAATAGAGACATTGGTACACCAAGAGTTCAAATGCCATCTGACCAGTATACTGACTGGGGTGGGTTTATGGAGGTTAGTTCTGAGCAATATTTCTTCGAACCATCTGTTATAGAAAACCTTTGGGATGAATGCCCCATAGAAATAACTTTTAAGAACATTGATGCCCTTATGGATTGGTATAATCTTATCAATAAAATTGATACGATTTACTATAAGAAAGTAGATCCGCTTCAAATAGAGTCACAAAAAAAATTAGAGGAATTAGATTATCTAATTATTGGCACTATTATCCCAGAGAAAATAATTGGCAAAACAAAAATATGGTGCGAAGAGGGTTATGAACCTGGATCGGAAGTTTGCTGGGGAGGTAACCTGATTGGGAGTTTTCGCTTTAAATGGGAATTAGTGGATAATCATCACAATAAAGCGGTCGTCACTACTCTGGAAACACGGTGGGATGGGGAAATCCATGACTATATGGGTTATCTAAACCCGAATGATAAAAAAACATATTTTGATAAAATAACAGAGATGACAAAATCCGTGGCGAATCTCGATGAGATTATTTATGATTATGAACAGATGCCATTAAAGTGCAAAATAAAATTAGAGGATGGCCGTGATTATGTTGAGAATGGTGAGACGATTAAAATCAATTTAGCTGAAATTAACGATTTTAAAGGAAGAACAGCCAAAGAGTGGCAATATTTAATGGTGAAGGTTGATAAAGGGAAAATAACTAATGGAAAACCTTGCAGAGATTGTGGAAGAGGAGAAGAAGAATACAAGATATTTGAAGTTGGAAATGGAAATGTAGAGATCAATTATAAAGCTCCGGATGAATGTAAGAATCAAAAAGAAAAGATTTTTATTTATAACACCTGCGAACACAGGGTATATCAAGCTGGATATATTGATTCATTCAATCCTAAAAAGGAAATAGCCAACAAAGAATTTGACATTGTATGTGCACGTGGTTACATCGAATATAACCACACTGTTAAAATTGGTTATAGTTCGTTTAGTCAAAATATGTCATTCAACGGATCTGTGCCTTTCCGGATAAAACAACCATCTAAAGGCAGTAAAGATAAACCAAAAATTGAAGGTTCGGGCGATGTTAATTTCTCTGTGAACGGGGAGGCAGACAAATGTACCTGGAGTGGTAACTCTCCAATTCATGTTCAATTGGAAGGTGAAATATTAATTGAAAATGAAGGACCATATATTGAATTAAAATTCAATGAAAAGGTTCCTAATATCTGGCCAGTTACTCAATTATGTCCTGATAAAAAACCAGAAAAGATAATGATGCCTGTGATGATACCAGCTCAATATGATAAGATGAAATTTAAATTTGAAGATGGATTTTCTATAACAAAACCTTTTCAAGGTATGGGTGGCAGTGGCACATATAGTTGGACTTTACATTTGGGCAAGTAAGAATTATTAATGTTGAGACTGCAAAGAAAAACCATCTGATACATAGACTGTAAGAATCAACAGGGAGGTGTTGTCGAATCAACTGCTCTATTTTTTATCAAATAAATCAGACAGATGTATTAAACAAAATTATGGCCATTATTGGCGTATCGCTCTGTTTGACAGCAGGCCTCGACATGTGGTAAAAAAGAATCTATCCCTGCACCGGAAGAGGTGCTCTATCCATCGTCAGCGGGCCATATATTTATCAATCCTGTACGGGCAGGTGGCGGAATAGGCAGACGCGCTAGGCTTAGGACCTAGTTCCTGATGAAGGAGTGCGGGTTCGACTCCCGCTCTGCCCACATCCCTTTTGCGCCCCGTGGAGATGATGGCTTGACGGACTTTTTGCCCCGAGGTGAGGAAAACTGAAATGAGTGAAAACGAGCAGAGAATTAAGGCCAAAATTGCCAGTCCCAGTTCCAGCAAACGAGAGTTAGAAATCGAGGTCCCGGCCGAGGAGGCCGCTGAAGAGTTCGAAAAAACTCTGGCCGATTTCGCCTCGCGGGTCCGTCTCGACGGATTTCGACGGGGCAAAGCTCCCCGGGATATGGTTAAACGTCTATTTTACTCGGACATCAAGAACTCGGTCATCGAAAGCCTTGCCCCCAGGGCCCTGAAAGACAGCCTGAAGGCAGAGAATATCAACCCCATTGCAACGCCGTTGATCAGTGAGATCTCCTACCAGGAAGGCCAGCCTTTTCGGTTCAAGGCGACGGTGGAAGTTTTGCCCGATTTCGAGCTTCCTCCTTACAAGAAAATACGAGTCAAGAAGAGAGAGGTCGTGGTCGAGACCGATGAAGTCGATCGTTCCCTAGAGGAACTCCGGCAAAAATCGGCCGAATACATTCCTGTCGAGGGGAGGGGAGTGGCGGATGGGGATTATGTTGTCCTGGAGTGGAAGGGCAAAGAAGTCAAGACCAAAAAAATGCTGCCGACAGAAAAGACTTTGGTCCTGGCGGGACATCCAGACAACGAACGGCCGCTGAATGAGAACCTGATCGGCCTCAAGCCTCAAGAGTCGCGGAGTTTTGCGATTTCTTACCCTCCGGATCATCGTCAGAAAAAAATAGCCGGCAAGACCATCGAGTATGAAATCAAGGTCATATCCATAAAAGAGAAGAAAGTTCCCGAATTGAGCGACGATTGGGCCAAAGACCTGGGTGAAGCGGAGAATTTTGCGGACCTGCGCGCGAAAGTGCGGCAGGAACTCGTTAAAATCAAGGAGGATGTCGCTCGTCGGGAAATGGGCGATGAAGTCATCAGGACGCTCTCCGATATGCTCAACGTTGAGCTCCCCGAGGTTTTGGTCGAGGAGGAAGCCGCGGCTCTGGTGAGAAGCCGGGTCCAAGCCGCGCCCGAGACGCTAACGCCAGAACATCTTAAAGAACTCGGCCAGCGCGCTAGGGCCCAGGCTGAACAGACGGTTAAAAACAGCCTTCTTCTTGATAAAATCGCCGCCGCAGAAAAATTGGATGTGACTGACGAAGAAGTGATGGGAGAAATAAAAATCCTGGCCCAGCGCAACAACATCCCCCTGGCCCAGGCTGTTGAAGGCATCAACCGCGAAGGAAAGAGGGACGACTTGAAGCACCGTCTGCTTCTTCGGAAAACCATTGACTTTTTGCTGGAGAACGCGGTATTATATTAATACTCCCGAGGCCCTTAATCCCCTTTGCTATTAAGCAAGCGGATAGGGGTAAAACGAGCGTGTGGCTCTGCCTCGCTTGCTTATTTATAAGAATAGCCTGGTTAGGCCAAAGCACTTAAGCATGGATCTGGCGAAGTCAAAAAAAAGAATGATCGATGGAGTTTCGTCCGACTAAAAGAGAGCAGTAGGAGCATTTTATGACCGGGGACGTCAACGGCAACTCTGAAATTATCCGTAATATCCCGCTCATTCCCTTGCGGGACCTGGTTATTTTCCCCTCGACCTTGGTCCCGTTCATCATCGGACGTTTGTCTTCCATCCAGGCCCTAGAAAAGGCCAATGAGAAGGACAAGATGATTTTCCTCTCAGCGCAGATGGATGCGTCTCTGGATAACCCCACGCCTAAGGATATTTACAGCCTGGGCGTCACGGCCAAGATCATCCGCACGGTCAAATCAGATGAGAAGAACGTCAAGGTCATTGTCGAGGCCAAGAAAAGGGCCCGTGTGATCGAATACCTGAGCACATACCCCTATTATCAGGTCCTGGCAAAAGTCATCAGAGAGATTGAAGACCGCAGTCCCGAGGTCAAAGAGCTCCTCAAGCGAGTCCTGGCCCTGTTTGAGGATTATCTGAAACTCAATCAGAACGCCAATATCGAATCCATTATTCCCGCCCTGAGAGACACGACTCCTGAAAGAATTACGGATATCATTTCTTCCCATCTTTATCTGCCGCTCGAAGAGAAACAGAACTTGCTTGAAACAATCAATATCCTCGAGAGGATCCGCCGTCTGAACTATCTCCTGGAGAACGAGATCCTGAAGATCCATTCCAAGCTGCGCCGGGAGACAAAGCCGGACCGTCAGAGAATCACTGGCAAAGAGCCAAGGCAGCCGAATATTTTCTCCCCGGGACCCGGGTTCAGGAAAGAAGACCAGCCCAATGAGATCGAGGAGCTTCGCCAGAAAGTCAAAAAAGCCAACATGCCCTCTGATGCAGAAGAGAAAGCCTTGAAAGAGATCGAACGACTGGAAACCATGCCTCCGATGTCAGCAGAGGCTACGGTCTGCCGCAACTATTTGGACTGGTTGCTTTCGTTACCCTGGAACAAGAAGTCCCGAGAGAAGAGAGACCTCAAGGAAGCGGAGAGGATCCTGGACGAAGACCATTATGGTTTGGATAAGGTTAAGGACCGGATTATCGAATACCTTTCCATCCGCCAGTTGGTCAAGAATCCCAAGGGCGTCATCTTGGGGTTGATTGGCCCTCCGGGAGTGGGAAAAAGCTCATTAGGCCGGTCGATTGCCCGGGCCACGGGAAGGAAGTTCGTCCGGCTTTCTCTGGGCGGAGTCCGCGATGAAGCCGAGATCCGAGGACATCGCAGGACTTATATCGGCGCCTACCCCGGAAGAATTATCCAGATGGTTAAGCGCGCCGGCACGAAGAATCCCGTTTTCCTGCTTGATGAAGTCGATAAGATGAGCATGGATTTCCGCGGCGACCCGGCCTCGGCTCTTATGGAAGTCCTTGATCCTGAACAAAATAGCACGTTTCTGGACCATTATATAGATACTGATTTTGACCTGTCCCAGGTGATGTT
>Ga0129297_10000339_pt1 | contig 22524 bp, 18 predicted proteins | sample I18A1metaG_FD_94708 | JGI IMG/M metagenome (GOLD analysis project Ga0129297, IMG submission 94708) | Lake sediment bacterial and archeal communities from Gulf of Boni, Indonesia to study Microbial Dark Matter (Phase II) - ​I18A1 metaG | ecosystem: Environmental > Aquatic > Freshwater > Lake >... | reverse complement strand
GGCAAGGTCACGATGATTGAACATGGTTTCTTCAAGGATGTGGATGCAGCAATGATTGTTCATCCAAGCAACAAGACGCAGGTGCTTGCGGACATTCTAGCCATAAGCTCTCTAGAGATCAAGTTCAAGGGAAAGGCATCTCACGCTGCCGCAAGCCCTGAGAAGGGAATAAACGCGTTAGATGCAGTCATCCAGACCTTTAATGGAGTAAACGCGCTCCGCCAACACGTGCGAAGCGACGTGAGGATCCATGGCATAATCACTGATGGAGGAAAACGGCCAAACATAGTGCCGGAGACTGCCGCAGCATTCTTCTTTGTTCGAGCAGCGGATCGGAGATACAAGAATCAGGTGCTCAAGCGAGTCAAGAAATGCGCCCAAGGAGCCGCAGCTGCCACTGGTGCCAAACTGGAATTTGTCGTAAGGCCCCGTGGATTGGACGACATGAGAAACAACGTGGCGTTAGCGAAAACCTTCGAGAAATATCTTAAGGCCTTGGGCGAGAGAGTCAAGGCCCCGGATCCGAAAGCTGGCAAGGGCTCAACCGACATGGGAAATGTAAGCTATGTGGTGCCATCGATACACCCCAGCATAGCCATAGGCCCAAAGACCTTGGCCGGCCACAGCAGGGAATTCGCAGTTGCGTCTGTCTCAGGTCGTGGCCATCAGGCAATGCTGAATGCCGCTAAGGCGATGGCCCTCACGACTCTCGATCTACTTACTGATCCGTCCTTGATGGAGAAGGTAAAGCGGGAGTTCGGGAAGCGCCGATAACGCTAGTCTTAGTTTGGTGACAAAAGAGAAACCGTTCGAGTTTCAAGGTCTGGGAAAGGCTGGTTTCTTCATAGCCATCTTGCTGATGCAGTGCGAAACCTATTGAGAGCTAGCCTGATCTTGACACACATTGTCACGTGGAAGATCGGGAGCCTCACCGTACTCTCTCAAGTCTAAAGATGACAGGTCTCAATCCGTCTGTGCAGCACGAGTACGCCACGCCCTGTTCCTGCATCCACGGGTAGCTTCCGCCAAATCGAAGGTGAACTATATCTCGTTGTATGTCAGCGAACGCCCATGAACAGAAGCCTTGAGGGCATGCGCCTTTTTCAGATATGAATGTGTCTCCTTCTTTGAATCTTGGACAGATTGACTCGATCTCTTTCGTTACTTTCGGAGGAGACGATCCGAATATGTCTTTCATAGAGAGCTTCTTGGCGACGGTTATCTTCACATCATATTGTTCCAACAGCCTCACCAGATCGATAGGTTATGTGCCGCGTTCTTAACACTTCCGAGAAACCTAATCTCACGATTGAAAAATCTCTTAGGTAGCGGAGTTCAGTCATCGGCGACATTGCCAGTCTCTTGTGGATCTCCAAGTGATCCTCTTATCCTTTTGAAAGCCCTTAGCCACATCTTCCAGGTCAGGCGTCCGGTTTGAGTGTTCTGTCTGCTTGGGTGGTATGCTATGGCCAGAAGCGGTTTCCCTTTCGCCAGTCTGCAAATCACGCCATGCCTGAATTCCGGCTTATGATCGTTTTCGATGTCTAGTTGCCGAAGGTAGCTGTCGAACGCTATTCTTCCCAGTGTCAGCACAACCTTGACCTGTCTGAGAAGCCGCAATTCCTCAGTCAGATACTCTGAACAGTTCTCAATCTCTTGTCTGGTAGGCTTGTTTTTCGGTGGCGCACACCGCACGGCGGCGGTTATGTAGGCTGATAGCAGCCGTAATCCATCATGTCTGTCTACGCTGGTAGGTTGATTCGCGAATCCGGTTTCGTATAGGGCCCTGACAAGCCAGTCGCCTGAGGAATCGCCGGTGAACATTCTTCCAGTTCGGTTTCCGCCATGTGCTGCAGGAGCCAACCCCATTATCAGAAGCTGCGCATAGGGGTCCCCGAATCCCGGTAAGGGCTTTCCCCAATAGGTCCATTCCTCATAACGACGGGTCTTGTTCGCTGCAACAGTTGAGACGTAGTCTGTGAGTCTCAGGCATCTTCTACACGAAACGACTCTTTCCTGTAGGGCTTTAAGAGCATGACAGACGTTCACGGAAATCAACCGTTAAAGTGACTCGGAAAAGAAGTGTTGGGCTAGATAACTTTCGCGTCGCCTAGATGAAACGCGGCGGCACAATGCTACATGAAGTTGGAACGGCCACAATCCACAAGAAGAACCTTCGCCGTTATCTGTCTCGACTCATCTGAGGCTAGGAAGAGAATAGCGTTCGCGATATCTTGGGGGCTTGCTATCCTCTCAAGTGCTGTCAACTTTCTTATTTGTTCAAAGACCGCCTTCACTTCCTCCTCAGTTCTCTGCACTCGAATTATGTCCGTATCAGTGACTCCTGGAGCAACACAATTCACATTGATGTTGTATTTTCCCAGCTCTAGGGCTGCCGACTTGGTCAGTTGCACAACTCCTGCCTTCGAACAAGCATAAGCAGCGTTCCTTAGGTTAGCAACCCCTACCCCATCAACGGAAGATATGTTGATAATCTTTCCATAGCGTTGATCTATCATCTGCTTGCTGACGGCTTTGATGCAGTTGAACACGCCCTTCAAATTGACCGCCATCACTCTGTCCCAGTCCTCCTCACTTGTTTCCTGAATGCCTTTGCGCCAAGTGATACCGGCGTTGTTAACGAGGATGTCTATTCTTCCAAACTTGCCCAGTGCAGATTGAACCATGTCCTCGATTTCATTAGCTTGAGACACGTCAGCCCTGAAAGGCAAAGCCTCCCTGCCAATCTCTCTAATCCGTGCAGCCACTTCCTCAGCCTTCTCAGAATTCCTCTGGAAATTCACAACGACGTTGGCACCTTCTTGGGCGAAGGTCAGCGCTGTTGTCTTTCCGATCCCTCTAGATGCCCCGGTTACGATCGCTGTTCTCTCCTTCAATCTCATTCTTGTTCAACTTGTACTTGCGAAGCTCTTTACCATCTATACTGAATATGAAGCTTTCAGATGTTGGCGTGCGCCTGCCATGTGAATGATCGTGCAAGACCGATATCGGCTTGCTCAAATGCGTAGCGGAATGAAATGGATGATTCCTTCATCTACCTTTTATTTTGGTAGCATTGTTTTGGGCGTGTGGAATCATAGGAGGTGAAAGTTTGGTAACGGCGGCGAGGCCAGTTGGAGGTTCACCGGTTCTTGGTTTGCTCCTGGGTGTTGGAGGGCTGCTTGTGACGGTGGCGTCCTTCTACCTGATAATAAAGATGGCCGGACTGGTGGATGCGTTGAGTCAGAAGGTTAAGGAAATGAAGGTCTAGCCGAGTTCGTTTCCCCTTTCTGTTAGACAGTCCACGTCTAGATAGGGGATGTCATCCCAACCTTGTTGTTCTTTAGCCATCAGAAATCTTGCTAGTCTTTTATTGCCTCAAGCACACTTGCTACGTTCCACAGCTTGACTCTCGTGTATGCAGGCATGTTCGGGTCCTGAGAGATCTCATCCAGTATTGCAATAGCGTTTGACGCTCTCACACCTAAGCTGTGCTCCGCTGCCTGCAGGGCATCAGCTGCATCCTTTGCGGCTCGTCGTATGTTTCTAGGAGTTGTATTGTCTTGGGCAACTTCGTTCAAAACAGCTAAGGCCTGATTAATGCGAGATTGATATTCCTCTTTCCGTTTCGAAACCTTCTGCGTCGGCAAGCCATCACGCCACCATTAATAAGGGGACTAAAACATGAATCTAGGGAACTAACTAAAATTCTTTCCTCGGGGTCACACCGAATGAAAGACGATGGAAAGTATCTGGAAAAGGCAACAGAGCTGCTTCGATCGGGCGCGACGATGCTCGCCCAAGGTTGCCCAGCCTGCAGCACCCCGTTATTCAAGATTGGTGAGCAGGTCATGTGCGTCAAATGTGACAGGCCAGTAGTCATTCTCAAAGCAACAGAAGATGAAAGCAAAATAGTTAGAGAGAGGATCCTGGCCGCCACGGAGCAGACTCTTCTCCTGAAGATAAGTGAAACGCAATCCGAGATTGAGAGAGAGAAGGACCCTGCAAGGATCGCGCAGTTGACAGAGAACCTCTCAAGTCTGCTTGGTGCACTTGAGAAACTGAGGAAACTGGGCCCCGGGCCTTGATGAAACGCCCTACTTTGCGTTCTCTTTTCGGTATTTTGCAGTGATGAGTTCTCTGATGCGTTCCGAGATCTTTTCACCTATTCCTTCGACCTTGCTCAGCTCCTCTTTGCTTGCCGTAAACACATTCTCAACCGTCTCGAATCTATTCAGGAGATTCCGTGACCGAACTGTGTCTACATGTGGAAGGCTGGCTATGACGAATTCCTGCAATTCATCGACATCAATCGGCTTGCGCTCAGCTCTGACTCTGGGTTCACGTCTCTCTTTGATCTGCTCGCGTTTCGCAATCGAATAGAGAAGTAGGGCTGTCTGCTCGGCATTATTGGTCCAAAGGACTGGAATGCGATAGTCAACCATTACACTGGCGATAGCACCCATGAGGGATTGGGGGCTAATCCTCTGCGCCGTCGAGTGAGCTTCTCCCTCTATTAGTAATATGGGGAATTGATAGGCATCTTTCATTGCAACGAGTTGGTCAAAAAGGCGGCCATCCATTATTGAGCCTTCCAAATCATCTACAGTCTTCCGTTCAACAGCGATTCGGTCCGACAACAAGAAGTCTGAGGCGACAAGACCTTCGATCTTTATCAGAACATTCAGCTTGGCAAGCTCTCTTGCGGTCTGAGATGGTCCTTCTCTAGAGTCAACTATGATCGTCACGTCCAGTTCCTGCGGAATGGCTTTCTCTTCTTTGAACTCCTCTAGTTTTGACTGGGCTCTTGTGATCTTGGAGGTGGCCTCAACCTTGCGTAGAGCATCCATCATTACCCGTTCCTTTCTTCTGGCAATCCAGTAATACGCCTCATCTCTGGTTCCCACAGCCATCAATATCGTGGCCTTTCCAGGTCCTTTCCTTCCGGTTCTTCCCCTCCTCTGAATGAATCTGATCGCACTAGGAACGTTGTCGTAGAAGATGACCTCATCACACTCTGCTATGTCTAATCCTTCCTCTCCAATCTGTGTTGCTATCAAGACGTTGTAGATGCCTTTTCTGAACTGTTCCAGAGCCATTGTCTGCTCCTTCTGTGACAGCCCCCTGTCTTCGCCTTTCGTAACTTGGCCGACGAGGCGTACGGCTGATATTCCCGGGAGGGAGTTGAGTGTTTCAAGGAGCTCGGCGGCTGTGCTGCGATAATTCGTGAAGATCATGACTCTTCTTGCATTTCTGCTAAGTGCTTCTTTGATTTCTTTCTTCAATTCTCCGATTTTTGGATGATTGATGCCTTCCTTTGTCGCTGCGTTTATGAGTAGGATTGATCTGTGGACCTGCGGGTGCTCCATCATCTTCTTGAGCGCCAAAGACGGTCTCGTCTTCATTCGTGTTTTCAAGGATTCGATGTACTTGTTGAGTGACGAGAACCCTTGTGTTTCCAGTAGTTCTATTGCCTTTATTGCGTGAATGGATGAGTATAGTCCTGAAGAAATCGTGCGGAGGTCTTCTCTTGTTACAGTCGCTGATGTGTGGAGTTGACGAATGTCTTGTCTCGCTTTCAGTATCTCCGTAATCTTCACTCTATCCGGCACGACTTCTGTGAGCACGCCTAGTTTCATAGCGGCCCTTACCTGCTCTCTCAGGAACTCTTGAAATCCCCGGCTTGTATCGTGAAATATCTGCGGTAGGGCTATGCTTCTCCAACTGACTTCAATTCCACCAAGATACGGTTTCACGTCAGGGCTCGATAGGTTTCTGGCCTCCACCTGTCTAATGCGAAGGTTTGTGCATACTTCTTCGATGGCATCTTTGGTGGAGCCTGGGGAGGCGGTCAAGCCTAGAATCAAGGCGTTTCTTTCTTGAGCATATTGTGGGCCTATGAAGGCGTAAGGGTAGTCTCCGACGGCTCGATGAGCTTCATCGAAGATCATCAGGACTATATCCTGCAACTGAAGGTGTTTCGTGATTAGGTCGTTCATAAGGACTTGAGGCGTGGAGAAGATGACTCTTTTGTTCCACAGCTCGACTCTCTGGTCAGGCGGGGTCACACCTGTTATCGCGATCATAGAGTCAGAATCGAGAGCAAGCAGTCTGGTGAAGCTCTTGTGGTGCTGAAGAACAAGTGGTCTAGTGGGAGCCATGACTATCACTCTGCCGTTCGGAAATCGCCTTAATCTCTCGGCAACAACCAACGCAGCCACCACAGTCTTCCCCAAGCCAGTGGGAAGGCAGACGAGTGTATTCGCCTTGGAACATTCGCCTGCAATTCGTTCCTGATAATTCCTTTTCTCAACAGCGCCCTTTCGTATCAGAGGATGCTCTATGAAACTCGTGGTCACAGGCCTATTTCCTGCGCTCATGGCTGGCTACTTTTTGCGGGATTCCCCTTGCACATCCTTAGCGGAGAAGCATGAGTTGATCAGTCCCTTACATCTCCAGGTCGAATAGCGTGGACTGAGTGGGGGTAAGCTATCTTGAGAAATGGGCTTCTTCCAGAGACCGAAGAACCGTTTCCATAATCTCTTTTCTGACAACATTGAAGTTTCTGTCTGAATCGATCTTAATCAACTCTCCGGCTTTCACTAAGCCGAGGTATTGTTCTCTCACCTTCTTCTCTAGCTCCAGATTCTCCAAGGTGCTTCTGCTTTTCTTTCTGGCGAGTCCTCGCTCAGCTGGAACGTCAAGATACAGGGCCAAGTCCGGTTTTATCGCGAAGTAGTTGATCTTTTCTATCCAGTCGAGATCAAGCCCCTGTGCTCCTTGGTAGGCCAGTGAGGCGTAGACGTACCTGTCTGAAACCACGATCTTGTTCGCGTCGAGCATAGGCATTACTTCAAAAGTCAAATGGTGGAACCTGTCCGCGGCAAAAAGGAGTGCCTCTATCTGGGGGGCAACCTTGGTCTCGCGGAGGATCTTTTGTTCTATGAAGTGTCCTATCGGCGAATTGCTTGGTTCAGTTGTATAGACCACATCATACTTGAGGTTGCGAAGTTGCTCACATAACACCTTCGAATGAACGGTCTTTCCGCTTCCATCGATTCCGTCAAGGACGATGAAGAACCCTTTCTTCATGGAGTGCAAGGCGTCCATTTCCAATGATCGCAGGAAGAAGCATGTATGTTTTCACGCTATAAAACAGATGTCGTCTACTTGAGCCGCCAAGCACGCTGAGGAGGAGGCGCTAGTCCTCGAAGGAGCATCTGATATCGACCGTTGGACCAGAAGCAATATTATGCCGATCAAACAACGCTAGGTGAAGGGAAAGCTTGAGGGCATGTCTGAATCTCCCACATGTCATGAGGTCTCATAGAGATGTCTGACAAGGATCCATCAAGCTTCTGGGGGTTCATAAAGGACCCGCTTTACGGATATATCCGACTCAAAGACTCTGAGAAGAACATAATCGACGCAACCTCTGTGCAGAGACTGCGCCGAATAAAGCAGCTTAGTGGAGCTGAATATGTCTATCCTGCCGCCAATCATACTCGATTTGAGCACTCCTTGGGTGCGCTTTACCTTGCAGGAACCCTTGCGTCCAGCCTACCCGTCCGACTAAAGCCTGAAGATATCAAGAAGCTAAGAGTGGCTGCACTACTGCACGATGTTGGACATAGTTCCTTTTCCCACGTGTTCGAACCCGGCATTATTCAGGCTCTGGGTAAAACGCACGAGGACCTAGGTACTTGGATAATTACAAAGTCTGATCTTTCAGACATTTTGCGGAGGGAAGGTATAGATCCTCACGAAATGGGTCGACTGGCAATTGGCATGTTGAAGGACAGCGACAAACCGTTCATGAACCAGGTCATTCGTAGTTCAGTCGACGTAGACAAGATGGACTTCATAGTTCGAGACTCGTATCACACGGGTGCCGGGTATGGCACAGTGGATATCTTCCGACTCATCTACACAATGGACGTACTGGACGGGGACCTAGCAGTTAACTCCACTGCGATTTCCACACTCGAAACCTTCCTACTGGCCAGACTGGAATCCTTTAGAACGATATACTTCCACCGGGCGTCCAGAGCAGCACAAATAATGCTGCAGGAGGCATTGAGGCTAGCCGAACCAGAGCTGAAGCTTCTGGCTTTCAGGACTCCGGAGGAGTATCTCGCTTTGGACGACTACTCTGTCTGGTCGAAGCTCAAGTCATGTACAAAATCGAGGCCAATCATTGAGAATCTTGAGAATCGAAGGTTGATCAAATGCTGCTACGAGAAAACGTTCTTCGCAAAAGATGAGCTTCTCTCCAGCGTATTCACAAATGACGCAGTCAGAAACAATATGGAGCAGGAGATCGCCCGCAAAGCGAAGGTAGACCCGGAACATGTCTACATCGACGTTCCCTCCCTTCCCTCTGTCCCGTATCATTACGCCATGCAGATAGAGCCCATGGACATACCTGTCTTTCATGAAACAAAGGACGGGAAAAAAGTTCGACTTAGTGTGACTGAACTCTCTCAAATCATCGGTGTCATGCGCGTATTCATGAATATAGTACGTGTCTACGCAACAGAGAAGCACCGAGAGGCCGTGAGAAAAGCTTCGGAGGACGTTCTCGGAAAACCAACTATCTCTTCACAGGTATCCTACTGATTCTGACGTTTCGGAGACAGTTGATCCAGCAGGGCTACTGCGATCCTGATTCCTTCCGGCTCCAATAGATCCACATGAACGGAGGAGAGGCTCATCTTTCTGAAGACACTTGCAACTCTCTCAGCCAAGGCCCTCGCCAACAACATGTATTTGCCACCCAACAGTAAAGACGATGTGATCACTTGACTGCTGTCTAATGCGGGCAGTGCGACAGCAAGAGTTCCGAGCTTCATATCCGTCTCATAGAAGAATGCCAAAACAGAGTTGCCAAGCTCCAATATGCTCAGCTTGAAGGTCTTTCCATCTCTCTCAAGACTGGCTGTCTTGAACGACATCAACAATTCCCGCTGAGTTGGCTCTTCATAGACCTATCAAACTGGGTGAAGACAATAATCCTCCGCATCAGGCAGTTCTCTGCCAGACAGGTCCAGTCTCACAGAGCTAAACTCGATCGTTCTTGCAGGTCCCCGGAATGGTGTATAGACCTTCATCGCTCCCTCCTTCTGCCCCACACCAGTCAGAACTCCTATGCCGAGAAGGAGGTCGTTTTCATTCAAGAAGCCAATCATTGAGTGGAGTCTCTGAGACGCAGCCTTGAGTCTTCCATTTCTCACTTCAGCGCCTACAAGCCTCAGCTTGTTGAAATCTAAACTTCGAAAAATGGCACCTGTTAGATGCTTTCTATAAGACAGTTCTCTAAGTCTCCGTCTTTCCTCTCTATCTCTTTTCTTTGCAGCTGTTGGGGATTGGACAATAACCGTCGGAGTCTTTGTGGTCTCGACTATGGGGTTGAGTTCCTTGTCAGTTTGGATGGCTGCCACTAGGCTTGGGCATACCTCGTTAATCATTCTTGCTTTGAAAGTGCATGCGTCCTCTCCTGAAATCCACCCGTCGGTGTTCATAATTAGGGGATCTCCGTTGGTGGACGCGAGTTCCATCAATCTTCTTATGCCGTAGATCACCTTGTCCCTTGCTGGAGTTGGGCTCGTGTGTCCTACAAAGAACATGGAGAAAGGGTCCAGTTCGGCCAGAGACGACACATACTCTTCGGTTACCCCTAGTCCAATAGTTGCCGGTGGGCCTATGTCCGATTGACCCACATCAGCATCAATCACATAAACTCTCGGATGTTTCTCCAACAGCATGTTGGCAAGGAAGGTGCACAGAGTACTCTTCCCTGAATCCGTGGTTCCAATAGTCAGAATCTTGGGGTTTGGCATTTCCAGTGTTGCTTCAGCGAGGCTTTTCCAGGAACTCGGGATGGTAGTGCCTTGGATCTCCGTACAGCTGGCTACATCCCCTAAAGAGATCTGAATGATGCTATCGGTGACGGCTTCGATCGGGATCTGTTTTTCTTCCCTTACAAGCAGCTTTTCCTCTTTCTCGATAGGCGCACCTAGCACCTCCGCCTCGCCATCAATCAGCATGAGTGATGCTGGTCCAGAAACCAGCAATGTGGTTCCTGCGGCCAGAGTCGTCTTTTCCATTGTGCGCCTCGTCCTTGAACGTTCCTTATGCATTTAAGGTAATCTCGTAGGAACATAAGGATAAGAACGAAGCTGTAGCGCAATTGGCCTCTCGTCCAAAGGTAGTCTCAACTAGATGCGCAACGCTCGATGCAGTACTTCAGGGAGGATTTCCGTTCTCCCGGCTTAGTCTCATATATGGAGAGGCTTCGACTGGAAAAACAACCTTGGCAACTCAATGTTCCATCGAATGTGCCTGCAAGGGGTTCAAGACTTTGTATGTCGATGCAGACGGGTCCTTCTCTCATGATCGCCTTGCGCAACTGGCAGAAGGGGATCTGGAAAGAATTAGCGCGGACATTGTTCTGTTTGTGCCTGAGACATTTCCAGAACAGACTTCGTTGATCGAGCGTATGAAGAACTTTGTCACCGAAACGACAGGACTGATAGTGGTGGACACGGTAAGTTCTCTCTATCGCTCTTTCTCTGGGTCATCGGAGGAAGTGTTTGCACAGAACAGAGAGCTAAACAGGCAATTGGCATATCTCTCGGAGCTGGCTTCCATGAGACATGTGGCTGTGCTTCTCGTGAGCCAAGTTCATGCGCATCCTCTACGTCAAGGGAATCAGATAGAGCCTGTGGCAAAGCGAATTCTCACATACTGGTCTGAAGTGGTATTGAGACTAAGCCCAACGAGGGATTCAATGATCAAACTAGCTCAGCTTGAACATCACTATTTGCCCAACGTGCCCTTGGCATCCTGTCTGCTGAGAATAACGGAGAGAGGCTTTGAGAAAGCTGACGAGTAGATCTGTGTATGGTAACCCTTAGATGCACTTGAGGAAGTGTGCCTCATGGAAATCGTGATTGAATTGCCTGATCTGATTTCGGCACTGCTTTTCATTTTCCCATCGTATGCCGCCAATTCCGTTCCAGCAATCTTTGGAGGAGGGGCTCCAATAGATCTTGGGAGACGGTTTATCGATGGGGAAAGAGTATTTGGAGCACACAAGACGATTAGAGGCTTTGCCAGCGGTCTTCTCGCTGGTTTCCTTGTGTCCATTTCGATAGGGTTCCTGGTTTCGCTTGAATTCCTGTTTCCTTGCGTCTTGGTGTCGGTGGGAGCCCTGCTTGGTGATCTGGCCGGGGCGTTCGTTAAGAGACGCCTGAAGCTTCCTCCTGGATATCCTCTTCCTCTACTGGATCAACTTGACTTCGTTTTCGGCGGCATTCTTTTGCTGCATCCATTCCATAGACTGAGTGAAGGAGCGATTTTTCTGATATTGGCAGTCACTCCAGCTACCCATCTGACTGCGAATGTGATAGCCTATCTTCTAGGACTGAAGAAGAACTTTTGGTAGAGCGCCGACTAGTAACCTATCTTCGACGCCAAGAACGAGGTGGAATAGTAGACTGCTATAAGAGTGACCATAAGCCCTAGGATCAGCGTAAGGTAAGCTTGTCTCGGATTGTAGACTTGTCGAGTGCTTCTAAGAAGCAGGTAGAGGCCTAGTACTCCTATGAAATACATTATGCCGGCTAGAATGCTCTCGTTCAATGTCTGGACGTTAAGACTTCCTCTATAGACAAACGTCCATCCGGAACCTCTCGGCATCAAGGCCAGAGGCTTCTCTAAGATGTCAAAGATTCCCCCAGCCATGATGAACACGACGAAAAACATCATCGCGAAAACAAGCATGGTCGTGGATGGTCTCATGGCTGTTGTATGCGGAATTCCTATCGCACGAAACCTGTAACCAAGATTCACAAAGAATCTCTTTGCTCTCCACGACATCTTGTCCATCCGGTTTTTGAGCATGTGACTGTCAACACCATGCGCCCAAACACTTGGGACAGGGTAGACTTAAGCATATCCCAAAGATCATCCCTATCGTCGCATTCAGGACATATGGTATCGCGCAGTTCTGGCTACTGGAAACAAGGTTAAAATAGATTAGTCATTTCCGTATAGCGCACAAGGCTGTGGAAACGCATGCCCCAGAAGATTCTGTGCACAAGCTGCAACGCCTCCCTTTATGACGGTTTCGAACTCGAATCTCCCCTTGAGATCGTTCAGAGGAACAGCGGGGTGTGCCCGAATTGCGGACGAAAACTGAGCTTCGACCCTGACACAATCAAGATAATTCCCGTCGAACAAGCGAAGAATCAAAGACGATAAGACTTAACCTTATCAACTCCTCAGTCATCGGTAGAAGTTCCAGTGCTCGCCTCTGAGTGATTGAAGATGCCTCTCAGGACTCAACTGCATGGTTTTCATGTCAAGAACGGTCAGATGGTGGACTTCGCAGGATTCGAACTGCCAATATGGTACAAGGGAATTGTGCCTGAGTGCAAGGCAGTAAGGGATAGCGTCGGGATCTTCGACGTTTCTCACATGGGCCGCTGTCTGATCTCGGGAAAGGACGCATCCACTTTTCTTGATTACATCACAACGAATGATGTATCTGCTCTGGAGGCTGGCCGAGGGCACTACTCGGTCATGTGCAACGAGAATGGGGGAATCATTGATGACATCGTCGTCTGTAGAATAACCGAGAGCCAGTATCTAATGGTTTTCAATGCAGGAAACCGAGAGAAAGACATCGTATGGCAGAACAAGAATGCGAAACGATTCGATGTTGAGATACGACACGTGTCTGATGAGGTCTCCATGTTCGCAGTTCAAGGACCAAACGCCGGAGCGATCCTTAAGGAGATTTGCGGAGAAGATCTTTCTCAGATTCATAGGTTCGGAGGGAAACAGATTCACGTGGATAAGATTGACGCAATTGTCACTAGGACAGGATACACCGGAGAGGATGGCTTCGAGATATTCACGATGGATTCCTCTATAGAACAACCGTCCAAAGCGGTCACGGTCTGGAACACTATACTTGATGGAGGCAGTAAGCACGGCATACAGCCGTGTGGACTGGGGGCTCGTGATGTGTTGCGGCTAGAGGCAGGAATGTGTCTCTACGGGAATGACATAGATGAATCAGTAACGCCGATCCAGGCAAGGCTGAGTTTCGTCGTCAAGCTAACCAAGGCCCAGTTCTTGGGCCGAGATGTTTTGGCAAAGGAAAAGGCTGAAGGCGCAAAGAAAGCGAGGGTGGGGCTTAAGGCTCTGGAGCCCGGGATACCCCGGGAGAAATGTGAGATACTGAAGAATTCCGAAGTCATAGGGAACGTGACGAGTGGAACTTTCTCACCTACGATAAATCGCGGCATAGCTATGGGATATGTTCCGAAAGAATACTCGAAGACTGGCGAGAATCTCACAATAAGAGTTCGTAACAGGAATCTGCGCGTGGAGGTGACCGGATTTCCTTTCTACGACACGTCAAGGTATGGCTGGCAAAGAACACAGAAGTAGAACAGCGGGCATCGGTTGAGATTGAATCACCAATATATACTACCTAAGAATTCGATACAGAGGGAAAATCGTTGAAAGTGAACGATTACGAGGTCCCTGAAGAGCTCTACTATACCAAGGAGCATGAATGGGTAAAGGTGGAGGGGAAGGTCTGTCGAATAGGAGTGACCGACTACGCTCAGAGATCGCTTCATGAAATAGTCTTTGTGGATCTGCCGAAAGTCGGGGCCAAAGTGAATCAATCTCAATCGCTGGGCTCGGTTGAATCTGTGAAAGCGGTGGCTGACGTGTTCGCTCCTATATCTGGTGAAGTGCAGGAGACGAATGTGAAGCTGGCAGATGCTCCCGAGCTGGTGAATCAACAGCCCTATGGAGACGGCTGGATAGTTGTTATCAAACCGTTCAACCTTGAAGCTGAGCTCAAGGATCTGCTCGATGCAAGAGCGTATGCGGATTTCCTGAAGACTCAAGTCAAATAGTTATTCTACTTTCATTACGGTTTCTTCATGATAGTCAGTGATTACCCTGATGTAGCCCCGCAACTGCCGATCAAGGTCCTTGTCGCCTGTATCGACCAGCAGTCTCTTCAGAGGAAGTTTCTGCAGCTTGTTTCGCGTGGCGACAACGACTATATTCTCTTTTCCCACTTGTTTGATGACTTTGTGGCTGATCTGCTGGTTTCCTCTGCCAAAGATATACGCCTGCCCTCCTATTGGCGTAACAACTATCTTTGCAGGCCGATTCTGAATTAGTTCAAGCAGTTTCTGTTCGTCAACATCTTTAGCTACAAGATGCCCATTGCAGACAACATCGACTCCGAGCAACGTTTTCTCTGTTCCAAGTTCGTCTGCGATTGCCTTCACAGTGGTCCCCGGACCTAGAACGTACAGTTCGTCTTTCTTCGTTTCTTCCTTCACATATTTGGCGACTGCAAATTGCTGTTCAACTTCGTTCTCGGTTTGAAGGGTGGCCGTTTTGACAGATTGCATGAGTGTGGGTTCGAAGGGAACAGTCATGTATCCGTACAGCTTCGCTGACAGTCGCCCCGCTTTGAACTCTTTCTCATCAACATCCATGACTTCCCCTTTCTCAACTGGGAGTTCTCCGGCAAGATAGCCGGTCGTTGTTCTGGCTGCTGTGGAGGGGTTTGTTGCGAAGACGGAGCTGTGCATCTTCACTCCGGCTGGTATTCCAAGCACGGGGACTTCGCTGTCGATTGCATCCAAGATGTCCCTCGCAGTTCCATCGCCTCCCGCAAAGAGTAGCAGATCAACTTTCGTTTCCGCGAGGGTTCTCGCTGCCGTTCTTGTATGTTTTGCAGTGGTCCTCTGTGGGGTGCTGAGGATCACTATTGGAGCAAAGCCTGCGGCTTTCGCTTCCTCTTCTCCCATTTCTCCAGAGCATGTGTAGATTTCGATGAGGTTTTGATGCGATTGAAGTTCTTTCAGCGTTTCAATTGTCCTCTCGGGGGCGATCGGAATGGCGCCTCTCCTCAGCGCCTCCTCTATGGTTTCGATTCCATCGGTGCCTTTCAATCCGACCTTGCCGCTTGACGGGCTAATGTGATGCCTCTAGTCCGGCGATCGGATTGACGATGAGGCCTAGTTTTCTTGTTGACATGTGGATTCTACTTCGCGGAGGACTGCCTCAGCCAGCCCTACTTCTGGGAGGGTTTGGGAACTCTCATTATGCCTACTATTAGCTTCTCGTTGGCGAGTCTGTATTCAGCCAGATGGGCAGGCTTGGGAGGGGGCTCGTTCTTCATCTGGACCGCTAGAGTCTCTGCTGCAATGTACTCTTGGAAAGCTGAGAACGCCTGAAGGTTTTTGGGGCCCCCCTCATAGTAGACCAAGACCCTGTCGTCAATATTGAAGCCTGCTTTCTTTCGCTGATCTTGTATTCGTCTTACAATGTCTCTGGCCAGTCCTTCCAGAGCCAGCTCCGGCGGAATCGCCTTCATAACGCCGACAGCGATATCATCTTCCTCTGCGACCGCCCATCCCTCTTTCGGCTCAGTTCTTATCCGTAGCTCATCTGGCCCTACTGGAACTTCACGTCCATCAACTACAGCCTTTATCTCAACTCCCTTCTTTTGGGATGAGACAGCTAGCTTCTGGTCCATCTTGGAAAGTGATTCGCGCAGCTTTTGGAGCAGTTTGCCGTGTCTTGCTCCAGCTACCTCGGGAACGAGCTCTGGGATCTGCTCAATAAGCTCGTCTTTGTCGCTTCTGAATTGTATCTCCTTGACATTCAGTTCCTCTTTGATCAGTTCTGAAAGACTGCGAATGCTTTCAGTGATTTCTGGGTGGGCTATGATTTTCGCTGTTGAGAGAGGTTGCCGCAGCTTTGCGCCGCATTTCCCTCTGGCGGCTCTACCGAGACTGCAGACCTTGATGACCAGATCCATATCTCTTACAAGTTTCTCGCGGATGACTGTCCTGTCTGCGGTCGGCCAATCACAGTGGTGAACGCTTTCGGGAGATCCAGATTCAACGCTTCGGACTAGATTCTGATACATCTCCTCGGTGACAAAGGGAATGAACGGCGCTAAGAGTCTTACGAGATTTGTTAGGCAGATGTACAGGGTCTGGTATCCCGCTTCCTTGTCTGCGTCGGATGTACTTTTCCAGAATCTCCGTCTGGAGCGTCTAACGTACCATGTCGACAGCTGGTCGACGAAAGATTCAAGTGCGGTGGCTGCTCCAGCCGGATCATAATTGTTGAGGCAATCTGTTACCTTGATGTTGAGTATCTGCAGTTTTGAGAGAACCCATTCATCTATCGCTGTGAGCTGAGCTTTTTTCCTGCCCGGAGCCCATCCGTCCAGTTTTGCGTAGGTGGTGAAGAAACTGTAGACGTTCCATAGTGGAATCAGAAATTGCTTCTTTACTTCCTCTCCTCTCCCGTATCCGAAAAGCAGATCGGCGTCGGGGCGTGTTGAGCAGTAGATCCAGCGCATTGCGTCAGCGCCGATCTTCTCGACGGCCTCATCAAACCATATGGCTGTTCCCCAGGATTTGTGCATCTCTCTTCCGTTTTCAGCGAGCACTGTGCCATGCCCGAAGCATGTCAGGAAAGGTGTTCGCTGCTCCATCATGGTGCTCATTGCTAGCATGGAGTAGAACCAGTTTCGGAATTGGCCGGGAAGTGACTCGCAAATGAGATCTGCTGGGAACCACTTTTGCCAGTATTGCCGATCGTAGCGGTAGCCGAGGCTTGAGTAGGCGACGATTCCTGCATCAAGCCAGGGATTTCCCACATCCTGTATCCTGGACATGTGCGCTCTGCATTTCGGACATGTAATCTTTACTTGGTCAATCCAAGGCCTGTGCGGTGAGTGTCCTTCGAACTCCTTCATCCCGTCGATCGATCGTTCTCTCAGTTCTTCTTCGCTGCCTATTACGTCGAAGGTCTCGCATTTCGAGCATTTCCATATTGGGAGAGCTAGTCCCCAGTATCTTTTCTTCGAGATCATCCAGTCGTCCATGTTGCTTAGCCAGTCTAGTTCCTGTTGCAGGCCGTAGGCGGGTATCCAGCGGACCTGTTTTGCGACATCCATTATCTGGTATCGCAGATTCCGCTGTTTCTCTTCCGGTGTCACTTCTTCCTGAGGTTTGTCGAACTTCTTTCCCATTGATATGAACCATTCATCGACAAGTCTGAATACAAGTTCGCTAGCGCATCGCCAACAAACTGGGTAGCGGTGTTCATATTTTTCCACCCGGAAAACTAGTCCCTTCTTTTCTAAGTCTCCTATTACTGGTTTAGCTGTCTCGTACACATGTATGCCGGTCAACCATCCGAATCCGTCTGTGAATATTCCAAATTCGTCAAGAGGAGCTACTGCAGGGAGACCGTATTTCCTGCCCAGTTCGAGGTCTTCTTTGCCACAGCCGGGAGCGATGTGAACTATGCCGGTGCCTTCGGTTTCGCTTACCTCGTCCCACAGAATCACCTTATGTGCGTCAACAGCCCCCGAGTTTTTCTCGATCTCAAACTCATCGAATGGGCCTTCATAGGCCCAACCTTCGAGTTCCCGACCAGACATCTCTTCTAGAACTTGGTAAGCGCCCGGGATGGTTCTTTCGACAGTGGCCTTGGCAAGATAGAGGATTTCGTTGTTTCGGCGCAGTTTCACGTACACCAAGTCTGGATGGACCGCGGCAGCGACGTTCGAGGTCAAGGTCCAAGGTGTTGTTGTCCAGACCAGCAGAGACTCTTTTCTTCGACCTCTTAGCGGGAATCTGATTGTGAGAGCATCGTGAGTGAGTTGTCTGTAGCCTTCTGTAGCTATCTCGTGCTCAGAGATGGCTGTGGAGCATCTGGGGCACCAAGGCAGCACATCGGTTCCTTTGTATATCCATCCTCTGTCATGGCACTTTTTCAGTGCGCTCCAGATTGTGTAGTTGTTCTCGTCAGATAGGGTGAAATATGATCCTCCGAGCTCCGGCAATCCTAGGCGTCCAATCAGTTGCTCTGCCGTCTCGGTCAACAGGCCTTTCTTCCCCTTGATTGATATGGCCTTCACCGGTTCGTCAAGGGCATCGGCGAGCTTCCGGAGCAGGGTCGGATCATCCCAATCCATCCAGTACCCAAGCCTGATCGACTGCTCCACCTGTGTCGCTGCGAATGTCAGTGCGCGTTGTTTGCAGCGTTTCACGAACTCTGACACGCCGTACGCTTCGATCTCTCGCTTGGATTTGAACCCAAGCTCCTTCTCTACCTCTACTTCAATCCAGAGTCCTTGACAATCGAATCCATTCCTATACTGGAGTTCATGCCCTTTCATCGCTTGGTAGCGTTGAAAGAGATCCTTGTAGGTCCGGCCCCAAGCGTGATGAACTCCCATGGGATTGTTCGCCGTTATGGGACCATCAATAAACGACCACGGCTCCTTACTCTTGTTGAGGGTCACTCGCTTCTCGAAGGCTTTGGTTTTCTTCCAAAACTCTAGGATTCCATGTTCTAGTTTCGGAAGATCAAGGTTGCCAGGTACCTCTTTGAACATTGGTCACATCACCCTGAATGTCCTGTCAACAGAATCCGAACTGGATTGATATGACTGTTAAGAGCCTTAGAGGGAAGAGGCTGTAAAGAAGATTTTGTGATCCCTCATGTCCTTCCACGCAACGGCGTGGTTGTTCCGTATGCCATATATTAGGTTTGTTTGACTTCTATCCAAGCCTGTGACTTCCCGGACTGGTTCACTTGGAGTTCTCTTTCCGGTTTGCCGTTGGTACAATGGACAGCGAACAAGAACAAGCGTCCACTTCCTCGTGAGATACTCCGAGCTTAGCCATCGAGCCTCGTGAAGGTGAGCCGCACTCGTAACTAGGAGTCTGCTGGGCCATCAGTAGGTGGCCGAGGGCTTCCTTCAAAGAGGAGGGGGTGGGGGGTGTATACACCTGTTCATGCGTCGGCGTAACGCCCTTTGGCTCAGATGAGGCTCGCGATGAAAGCTCAAATCTAACCCGAAACGCCGAATCTCAACAGTTTCGTATTCATCTCGGAAGCCGTGCCGAGAGGGGGAGGGGGGTGGCGCCACCCTCGCTGCTTTTCGCTTCAGTCGTTCTACAGCGGAATTAAGGGGGCTACCCCTTTGGCCACACCTGTGGCCACATTGCCAGAATTCACGCTGAAGAAGGCCCCGATGACATCCAAGTCTTGGGAGTCGCGGTACTGCTATGGGTTGAGAAGGTCTTCAAGGAATTTGGTGGCTATGCCTCAACCGAATTCTCATCCAAACAGATATGAGGATTGAAGCCGTCAGCGTGGAGGACGAAAGAGCGTCTTTCACTCTGCATATGCGTGGCTCAGAGTACGTATCATTTATAAGGGTCTTGGCTAAACATGGTCGAGATTCGACGCGTGTGTCACCATGCCACTTGTATCTGGGATAGGTGGAAGGATCAAGGACTCGATAAGGGATAGGCTCCGCAGAGAGATCGTTGTATCTAGGATTCGGCGGGCAGTGGGATACGTCAGTGAGGTTTCGAGGGCTCAGGTCGTAGGGTTCACAGCGTTCGCTTTCATAATCTGTGTTGCGGCCCTGTTGAGGCTAATGCCGTTGAGATGGGGCTTCTTTCTGTCTGAGTTTGATCCGTATTTCCAGTATCGGATTGCTGACTATGCAGTCAAGAATGGATATGCTGCGTGGTTCAAGTGGCATGACAACATGAGCTGGTATCCCTTTGGTCGAGATGTGTACACGTCAGCTTTCCCGGCCTTGGGCTTTACCGCGGCAGCCTTCTTCCAAGTTCTCAGAATGATGGGTCTCGATGTCACACTCATGCAGGTGTGCATAGTCTTTCCCGTCATTATGGGCGTTCTGACAATTGTCATGGTCTATCTGTTGGGAAAGGATCTCTGGAGCAGAAGCGTGGGCCTCTTTGCCTCCCTCTTCGTCGCAATAAGCGGAGCGCACATAAGCAGAACTTCACTCGGGTTCTTTGACGATGAGACAATCGGCATCTTCTCAATGATTCTCATCTTCCTGTTGTATTTGAGAGCCATTTCGCCTCATCGGACAATGAGATCTACGCTTGCCTATGGCATCATGACGGGTTTGGCCTTGGCATACTTGAGCTGGGGATGGGGCGCCTTCAGATACCCAATGGCGCTGCTGTATCTCTTCACGACTGTCCTGGTTCTTCTTAGGCGATACAACACCAGAATGCTGGTCGCGTTTGCCGCCACGTATGGTATTCAGCTTGCGACAGTCACTCAGCTTCCATATCTCGGGCTGCGCTTTCTGAGGGAGTGGTCCACCTTGGCGGTATTTGGCGTCTTGGCGCTTCTCGTCTCGGTTGAACTCTCGAGGCGTATGAGCACAACGAGGATGAAAGTTCTCGCATTCGCTGGGGTGGGTGGGTTGGTCGCGGCTGGTTTCCTTGTTTTCTGGTATCAGGGCATTGCAACACCGTTGGTCGCAAAGTTCTTGGCGGTCATGGATCCTGGGAGAAGGCTTGATATGCCGCTGGTGGAGTCAGTGGCTGAACATCGTCCGGCCACTTGGGCATCGTTTTTCCACGAGTCTGGAATACTTCTGTTCCTTGGCATATTTGGATTCTTCTTTGTGGCTCAGAGAAGAAGGGACAGCGACATCTTTCTGTTGCTCTTCGGTTTGTCAGCCGTCTATTTTGCAGGGTCCCTGGTCAGGCTTACTCTGGTTCTGGCACCTGCATTGTCCATTCTCGCAGCAACCACGATGGTTGAACTGAGTAAGCCCTCGGTAGACATAGTCCGTGAAGCCTTGATATTTCCTCGAAGAAAAGTACGGTTTACGGCCAGAGTCGGCAGAGAATTCGGAGCCGCTATACTTCTGGTGCTTATCTTGATAATCTTGCCAACGTTTGCGAGGGTCACTAAGGAAGCGTATACCCCGGCGACTATAGCCACGTCAAGCTTCCCCACTGTCCCGAGAGATGGTGAAGAGCTGAACTACCAGGATTGGTTGGAGACAGTGTCATGGATGAAGGAGAACCTGCCGAAGGATGCAGTAGTCTTCTGTTGGTGGGACTATGGCTATTGGGTCACGACTCTGGCAGAGAAGCGGACATTGGCTGACAACGGTACAATCAACTCGACGCAGATCGCTACGATCGCACGGGCATTCATACTCAACGAGACCATGTCGATTCCGATCATGAAACAGTATGATGTGTCTCATGTGGTGGTATATGCTGCATGGGAAAGAACACAGCAGCAACAGAATCGGTTCTACGGCGTCGGAGAAGACAGCAAATGGTACTGGATGGCGAAAATATGCAACGGAACAGTTTATCGAGGCCAGAAGATCCTGATCACAGAGAATAGGACTGAGTCAGACACCATCTACTTCCGGAAGATAATTCAAGACGGAAAAGTGATCTCCACAGAGCTAATCTCAGACAAGCAAGGAGTTAAGCCGGTCACGGTAGTCGGCTATCTGCTGTACAGGGCCGTGGGTATGGAGTACACGGAATCTCAGCATTTTGCCCAGGTCTTCGCTTCAAAGAAGAGCTGGGTAACGGTCTTCTCAGTGACCTATCCAGAACGCTCAGATCTGGAGCTTTCCATGAATCCTAAGAAGCTCATCTATAACGAATCACTCGTTGAACTAGCGGGTCGGATCTCATCAAAAGACAAAGGACTGGCCGACATGACGATCAGTCTAGAGTACTCGACCGACAAAGGGCAGATATGGAACAGGATAACCACGGTACGTTCAGACGCAAAGGGCGCATACAAATATGCTTGGGCTCCGAACGCAGGCTCATATCTTGTCCGATCAAAGTGGGATGGTATCCCGAAGAGATTCTCTGGCACAAACAGCTCAAACATTGAGCTGGTCGTGGATAAGGTGCAGGTGGCGCTGTCTGTTGAGCCTTCCTCTCTAGATGTGGCAGCAAAGCAGAACATGACCTTCACCTGCAAGCTATCCAAGGCAATATCGGTAGGAACAATTACCGTGGACTATTCCTTGGACAACAAGACTTGGGCAACGGCTGGTCACGGAGATGTCAAGAACGGTGCATATACTCTTAGGTGGGCACCTCCACAGCCAGGCAGATACTATATTCGAGTAGTGTGGGTTGCAGATCAGAACTTTGTTGAAGTTCCAGCCCAGCTCTTTATCATAACAGCGAGATGAGAAGGGAAGCGACCCCCTCATCACATGTAAGCTACGCTGCCCGGTTGTTTCAAACAATAGCACTAAGGCGAGGCAGTCTACTCGGAGAGTCGGCCGCGATAAGTTTGTCTAGGCGACGGCTCCTGACAGCGGGAGACAAGAATCGCGCCAGAATGGTCGAGATTGCCGTAACTGACGTAGCCGTGTCGAAGCATCTATGCGCCTTATAGCAGGGTCACGATCGTGACTCCTGCTACGATGAGCGTTGACCCGGCAATTGTCCGCTTGTCAAGCCTTTCTTCTCTCAGGAATAGTCTGCCGAGAACGATGGTAAAGAGAGGGTAGGAGTACACTATTGTAGTGACGATAGAGACGAGACCAATCTCAAGAGCGTTCATGAGAGTAAGCCAACCTATGCTTGAGAGGGCTCCTGTAGCTATGAAGCAGATGAG
>Ga0129297_10000337_pt1 | contig 22556 bp, 25 predicted proteins | sample I18A1metaG_FD_94708 | JGI IMG/M metagenome (GOLD analysis project Ga0129297, IMG submission 94708) | Lake sediment bacterial and archeal communities from Gulf of Boni, Indonesia to study Microbial Dark Matter (Phase II) - ​I18A1 metaG | ecosystem: Environmental > Aquatic > Freshwater > Lake >... | reverse complement strand
GTTATGGGCCTGAAGGAGTTGGCCGTAGAGAGACGATTCTCTGTTGAGTTCTTGATGGCTATTGCAGCGATCGGCGCCGTCTGCTTGAACTATCTTTTCGAAGGCGCAACCGTCCTATTCCTCTATTCGTTGGCCGAGCATTTTGAAGGCTACATCGAGGATCGGGCGAGGCGGACAGTTGAGAAGCTTTCGGAATACATGCCTGAGACTGCCAGAGTCATCGAACCTGGATCAGAGAGGGCTGTGAATGTTAAGGGAATCAAACCCGGAACAACGATTGTGGTGAGGCCTGGCGAGAGAATACCTCTAGACGGCCAGATAGTTGACGGCGCAACGTATGTTGACCAATCGATAGTGACTGGGGAGTCCCTTCCCCTCCTGAAGGAAGAGAACGATCCGGTCTACGCAGGAACCTTGAACACCAACGGACTCATCCGAATTGCTGTGACCAAGGCCGCTGAACAGACGCTGGTCTCGAGGATCGTTAAGCTAGTTATGGAGTCGAGGAGGAGGAAGGCCTCCATAGAGAGGCTTGTCGACAGATTCAGTCGAATCTATGTCCCGATGGTAGTCTTACTGGCATTCTTCACCGCGATCGTTCCGCCAAGAATCTTGGGCGGAGACAGTCAAGTTTGGCTCTACAGGTCGTTGATATTCCTGGTGGTGTCGTGCCCCAGCGCGTTCGTTGTTTCCGTTCCAGCCACAATCTTCACAGCCATAACCGTAGCAGCCCGAAAAGGCGCCATCATCAAGGGAGGAATCTATGTTGAGAAGATGGCCCAGGTCAAGGCCGTGGTTTTCGATAAGACAGGCACATTGACATTGGGCAAACCAGCGGTCATCGAGGTAAGCACATTCGCCCAAAACCTTGACAGAAACGTTCTCAGCTATGTCGCAGCCCTAGAACAACACTCTAACCATCCAATGGCAGAAGCTCTTGTAAGAGCCGCCACAGAACAGCGGGTAGACTTTCTGAAGCTGCACGTCCAGGATCTCAAGGAGATTCCTGGCAAAGGACTGATCGGCCTAGTCGAAGGCACCGAAGTGGCGATCGGCAATAAGGAGCTGATGAAAGGGTTCAGCTCAAATCACCTGGACTTCCCTGACACCATTGACGAGAAGCACACATGCGTATTCGTCGCCATCAACAGATCCATCGTCTCAGCCTACTGCCTCGCTGACGATGTTAGAACGGGTGCAAGCGAAGCGGTGAACGCCTTGAGAAGCAACGGCATCCATACCGCGGTATTGACCGGAGACAGAGGCAGCATCGCCAAAGAGATCGCTGACAGACTCAAAGCCGATGAAATGTACGCGGAGCTGCTCCCAGAGGAGAAACTGAGGATAGTCGGTGAACTCAAGGCGAGACACGGGCTTGTGGCAATGGTTGGTGATGGCGTGAACGATGCCCCCGCCCTAGCTGCGTCAGATGTGGGTATCGCCATGGGGGGCAGCGGGGTCGATGTTGCATTGGAGTCAGCAGACGTAGTACTGGTGAAGGATGAGCTGGGGATGGTACCCTACCTATATCGCCTAAGCAATCTTGCGGTCAGGATATCAAGGCAGAACATCGCTGCGTCACTCCTGATCAAACTGGCTTTAGGTGCGCTTGGCTTCTTAGGCCTTGCTCCCCTCTGGTTTGCAGTGGCTGCCGGAGACGACGGACTCACAATGGTAGTGCTACTGAACACACTAAGACTCGTCAAGCTTAGGAATCCTTGAGGCGCGCGAATTACTCACGGAGTTCATCCTCAAGCTTCTTGATCAGCTCCGAGAGCTTCTCAACTATCTTGGTATTCTCAACACCGGTAAGGGGGCCTCCGCACTTGGGACAGCGGAACGCCGTCTCCATAGCCTCCTCAAAGGTCATCCTGACCTCGGAACATTTCTCGCATACGTAGAAGCTGTGGCCACGTTCATGCTCCAGCCGCGACTTCAGCTTTTCGAGAGTTCGTCTCTTTCTGCTCCTTATGAATGCATCAAGCTGGTCTGGCTGGAGTCTCCAATAGAAAGTGTACCAGCCAGTCGTCTCATTCCGAACCCTTGTTGAGGAGACCAGGGCGTGATCGTAAAGTTTGTACAAGATCTTTCTGACAGTGTTAAGCCTAATGCCAGTTTCAGCCGCGATCGCGTCATCAGTGGCCTCCTTCTGCCTCTGAAGAACCTCAACAACCTTTACGGCCTCGTCTCCGCCGAAGAACCTCGCCACCTTTGTTAGTTCTTCATCCATGAAAGCCATTGCCGGCCAAGTCACCCAGTTGAACACGCTTCTCAGTACAATATGGCTTCCCGAAGATTAATGCCTTTACACTCATAAATCGAATCCAGCCGACGCTAGATGGCCCGAGATTGCGTCCTGCTGAGATTCTTGCCTCGCCGCGAAGGGAGCACTTTGATTCTTGCATTCTCAAACTCCTTCAACAGTTCACGTCCCTTAAATAATCGGTCAAGGAAGATGGTCAGCGCAGCTACTTCCGAGTGGGGCTGTGCTCCAACTGAGATGTTGTAGTCCGAGAACTTCTCTGAGTAAAGTTCGCCGGGAACCTTCTGACTTCCAACGACCACCATGATGTCACGTTGTAAGGCTCGTATTTTGGAGACAAGGTCCCTGTCAGCAATGTTCTGACCATACATCGTCAAGTGAACTACTAAGCCTCTGTTCGTTTTCCATTCGGCTATGGCCTTCTTCCAAGGAACTCCCATATCAAAACTGAAGGTTCCGCCCCAGTCCGCGACAACTCTCTCGATATTTTCTTTGATGCTTTTGTCTTCTACATCGGCCAGAATGAATCCTGATGCTCCAAAGGCGCGCGCGGTCAGAGCGACGTGCGTGGTCACTCGGAAATCTCTAGGCCTGTGTCCCCATCTAAGTACAACAACTCTCAATATTGAATCGCTTCACGCAGGCTCCTTCTCGTCCCTATGTTTCACTTTGACTATGTCGCCTAAGGTGAGGCTTGTGGATGGATGTGGAGGTGGCGCCACTGGGGCTTCCACACTTGGGATAAGAAGTTTGATCTTGAGAAAGTGCTCCAATTCGCGGCACAACTTGACGTCTGGCGTCATCTTTCCGGATTCAATCTTCTGTATGATTGACAGCTTCTCCTTCACTCTTGTTGCCAGGTCCTCTTGAGTGAGTCCAATCTTCTCCCTTGCTCTACGTATTCTGGCTGCGTAGTCCTCGGTGACCTCAAGCTCCTCGAGAGGCTCGCGTGAAACTGGTCGGGCTACGCGCACACCTGGCCGAGGAGAGGGTCGTGCGACGCGAATCGGTCGACTGACGCGTAGTCTTGGAGGTTCAACGTAGGGCTTTCCTAACCTACCACACCGAGGACACGTGACAACGACTGCTCCTTCAATGAGCACCTTCAGAGGCCTTCCTTGTATCTCCTCGCCACATATATCGCAGCTCAAATTCCTTACCTATCCATAATGGGGAAGTAGGGGTATTTGGTCTTGATGAATTCGGACAACCGAGAATGTCGGCGCGACTCGGTATGTACCTAGAGCTTTCTAAGTTGGAGGAGGTTCGCGATGTTGGCTTTCGAATCGATTCTTGGAGTGATCGCGCCTGTACTTGAAGTGATGAGAGTCGTGATTAGCGCGTTAGTCACGCCCAAGACAGATATCCTTACCAGTCTATCGGCATTTGTACGTATCTTCACAGCCATCACCTTCTAAAGCCGTGTATAGCTAGCGGGTTACGATTTCACGGTTTCGATTCAACCATTCAAGAGGCGGTCGGCGGCTAGGCTTTGGACATGCCATGCCGGACCTTCACAGCAACACCGCGTCTGAAGGAAAGCATCTCCTCACCGCTCAGGAAGGCTCTCCCCGTCGCTAACAGTTCGTTCTCCTCATTTACGACAATTACCTCGTCTTCTGGACGGATGCTGGAACTGGCACGTTTGACATGTTTAGCGAAGACATTTCTTCCCTGCTTCATGAAGTCTGAGACAGCGCTCTCAACAGCGACAATATTCTTGAAACGTCTGCTTCTCAAAAGCAAGCGTGCACCTGCAATGGCGAGCGCAAACATTCCATCATTCGCGCGCAGAGTGGCGAGAAGCTTCTGGCTACGATATAGATGCCTCATGCGTCCCGTGTTCGGAGAGTGAACGACCATCGTGTCTCTGTTGAAGAGAATCTCTCCAGTTCCCTTACCGAGCTGATAGCTCGCCACGCTTCTGAGCTTGTCAAGCTCAGGCAGCGTGACTTTCTTCATGGCACTTTTCCTGTCTGACGAAAGCTGTCTCAAAGGCGGACCTCTCTATTGTGGCTCGAACTCGGGCTCCGGTTTAGGCTTGAGAGAGTTAAGTCAGTTAGGCTAAGATCTAAAAGTCTTCCCTGTAGAGTACCATTCGGGGTTGCAGGATGGCAAGAAAGAGACTCCCTGTCGCTGAAGACATCAAGGAGCTGAGATTTGTAACCGATCCACAAGTCTCTCCCGACGGAAAAAGCGTCCTCTTCGTCGTAACCCAGGCAGTAGATGAGGGGAAGAATGGGGATTATTCGAGCAACGTCTGGAGATTCTCTAGGGGAAGGCTCCGACAGCTGACCTTCAGAGAAGGAAGGAACACAAGTCCACGTTGGTCTCCTGATGGGAAGACCATCTTGTTCGTATCATCAAGAAAGACTGAGGATAAGAGCTACACCCGACTGATGACGATGCCCTCTGATGGAGGAGAAGCCAGAACCGTCCTAGAATTGGAGAAAGGGAAGATTGAGGGAAAGATCAATAATCCAAAATGGACACCGGACGGGAAGAGGATCCTGTTTCTCTCAGACATGAAGAAACGAGAGAAGAATGAAAGCGACACGAAGATCATCAAACGGATTGTGTACCGGCTCAATGGTGAGGGATACTTCCACGACAAGAGAACTCATCTTTACTCCATCAAGCGGAACGGAGGGAAGCCTACTCAGTTGACAAGTGGAGAGTTCGACGTGGAGGGCTACTCAATATCGAAGGATGGGACCATGGTAGCCTTCATCACCAATCTGACGGATGAGGCAGATTTCACTCTTGTAAGAGACATCCATACTATGCCGGTGGCAGGAGGAGAATCAAGCAAGATCACAGAAAGTCAGGGCCCAATAGGGTCCTTGAGCTGGTCCCCAGATAGGAGGCTGATAGCGTATCGGGGACACGACCTTCGCAGAAGACTCGCAACGAATACTGGAATTTGGATTGTGCCATCTTCCGGAGGCCTCTCGACTGAATTGACAGAGGAATTCGACAGAAGCGTTGGAAACCACCTAGGCTCAGATTCACGGATGAACTCACCTGACCATAGCCCGACATGGAGTCCTGATGGGAAATCGCTCTACTTCCTAGCCACCGAAGGAGGCACATGTCACATCTACAGCGTGGATACTGAAGGAGGCGCTGTAAAACAGGTTACGCAAGGTGAGAGGGGAATCGAAGGATTCAGTTTCTCAAAGGACGGCAAAACCTTGGCTTACACATCCATGACAGCGCTCAGTCTGGCAGAGCTCTACCTGAAGGAGGAGGAAGAAGAAAGGAAGGTCACGAGCTTCAACGATGATTTCTTTTCAAGACTTGAGCTCTCCACTCCGGAGAGGTTCTCATTCAAAGCCGGTGATGGAGTAGATGTTGAGGGTTGGGTGATGAAACCTCAAAGAGGTACAGGCGGGCCTCTTCCCACTGTGGTGGAGATTCACGGAGGACCAAGGACAGCTTATGGGCATTGCTTCATGTTGGAGTTTCAGTTGCTGGCCGCTGCGGGATACGTAGTCGTTTTCACCAATCCCAGAGGAAGCGCGGGCTACGGCGAGGATTTCGCGGCGGAAATACTCACGAACTATGGCGACAGAGACTACATGGACATTATGGAAGCTGTAGACTATGCTGTAAAGGCTGGGATTTCGGATGAGAGTCGACTCGGAGTAACCGGTGGATCCTACGGGGGATACATGACGAACTGGATAGTTGGACACACAGCCAGGTTTAAGGCCGCGGTGACGCAACGATCGATAAGCAACTGGTACAGCTTCTTCGGAACCAGCGACATAGGTTACTACTTCGCGGAGGAAGAAGTTGGCGGAGTGCCGTGGGATAACCTTCAACACTATTTAGAGGAGTCTCCCATCACGTACGCGAAGAACATCAAGACACCTCTGCTCATAATCCACTCGGACGAGGACTATCGCTGCCCAATTGAGCAAGGAGAACAGCTTTTCGTAGCGCTCAAGAAGCTCCGCAAGGAAGCCATGATGGTGCGATTCCCAGACGAGAACCATGAACTCTCGCGAAGTGGAAAACCCAGACACAGAATAGAGAGACTCAATCACATAGTCAACTGGTTCAGGAAGTACTTGTAGAGGAATATGCTGAGCATCTACTGATGTTCAGTCGCATTCATTAGTGAGGATGCCGCAGACTACGACATTGTGAAGAGGAATTCAAGAAATGGCGTACAAAGCATTGCGCGCTGCTAGAGGAGGCATGCCTGGAACAAGGGACGCCATGAGAATGATGCAGAAGATGGGAATGCAAGTTAACGAGATCGAGGGAGCCAGAGAAGTGATCATCGTAACAGACAGCAAGAGAATCATCATTGAAGCCCCGAGCGTGTCCGCGGTTGCACTTCAAGGCCAACAGATCTACCAGATTGCGGGAGGAAAGGAAAGAGAGGAACCTCTTCTCAAGCCTGAAGTAGTATCCGAGGAGGATGCGAAACTGGTTTCAGAGCAGGCAGGCGTGAGCCTTGAGGAAGCCAAAGCAGCGTTGAAGGCTGCTGAAGGAGATTTGGCAAAAGCAATCGTGGAACTCAAAAAGAGTGCGGTTGCTCCAAGCTGAGGTCAGGTTGGTGCGGATCGAGAACTACTTTCTTGTCTCTATTATGCTCAGGATTTGGTTGACTATCTTCTCTGGCGGTACCGCAGCTTCAGTGTTGCGTACATTCTCAATCAGGCCCTTTTCCTTGTAGTAGTCGATCAAGGGTTGGGTCTGCTTTCTGTATGTGTTCAGGCGTTCCTGAATGACCTTTGGCGTGTCGTCGTCCCGCGTGTACAGCTGCCCGCCACACCTGTCACAGACGCCTTCCGTTTTTGGCTTCAGGAATTTCCTATTGTATATGGCGCCACAGCTTTTGCAGGTCAGTCTGGTTGAAAGTCTCTCGATTATTACCTCGTCAGGAACGTCCAGGTTTATGACGACTTTGATCTGGGTTATGTTCTCGAGGGCTTCAGCCTGTGGGATGGTCCTCGGGAATCCGTCTAGAATGTATCCAACCGAGCAGTCTGGTTGTGAGATTCTTTTCTTCAGCAATTTGACGATTATGTCATCTGGGACCAGTTCTCCGCGTTTAGTGTAGGCTTCGATTCGCTTCCCAGTTTCAGTCTTGTCTTTGATCTCTTGTCTAACCAAGTCTCCAGTCGAGATGTGGGGAAGTTTCAGTATCTCAAACAGCCTAGATGCATATGTTCCCTTGCCGGAGCCAGGTGGTCCGAACATCACTATGTTCAAATGTGGTCGTCAGCCCTGTTGGTTTTTGTCCCATATGCGAACAGAGCCGAAACTTAAGCATTCCCAATCTTCGCATCGATCTTCACCTCCATCTTGAGAACCGCTGAACACCGGATTGTTAGCATGGAGACTCGAACAGGATAAATAGCCTGATGCGGCAATTGACTGGGGGTCGTTTGCGAATGCCTCAGTATTCGGGCTACGCCTTCAGAGAAATCGAGAAGGTAATGAAGCGAGAAGTGGTGACGGTCCGGCGCAGCGACGACATCAGACATGCTGCCAACCTCATGATCGAACACCGCATAGGGGCGGTAGTAGTTGTTGAAGGCGACATACCTGTGGGCATTTTGACAGAACGAGACTTCGTTCTGGTAACATCTCGCGGGCAAACACCAGACACAAGAGTAAGGGATGTAATGTCGGCTCCTGCTATTACATGCGAAGTGGACAAGAGGGTTGCAGATGCTCTTGTTGACATGACGATTGGTCATATAGATCATCTTCCTGTCACAAAGTATGGTCGCCTTGTTGGAATCGTGTCGCTACGCGACCTTGTGGGACCTGCCGCAGCATAGACTTCTGCTGTGATTAGACAATTTAATTAGAGAGGAGAGCATCATAGCCGAAGACGCCAGAGTGTGATACACCTAAGAAAATGAGGTGAATGACCTGTCTTCGAGAAGCACGAACCCTCAACTGAAGGACACGGTGGCCCAACTCAAGAGACTGTCAAGAAAGAACAAAGTCAAGATATGGGAGGCTGTCGCAATCCTGTTGAGCAAATCCAAGAGGTCAAGAGTATCGATCAACATTGGGCAGATTATGAGGCACAGCTCAAAGGGAGATGTTGTGGCAGTCCCAGGAACAGTCCTGGGATCAGGAATCATTGAGAACAAAATCACCGTTGGAGCGCACAAGTTCACTGATCAGGCCAAGAAGAAAGTGGAGAAAGCAGGTGGACAGTGCCTCTCACTTGTGGAGCTAGCTGAGAAGCATCCAAAAGGCTCTGGCGTTAAGATCTTGAGATAGCCCCCCAGCACGCTTACGAGACACAGCTAACAGAATTCAGGCGTTATCCGTTCTATCGACCCAGGCAAACTTGCGTTGAAGTGTTTTCGGGTAGTATCTCTTCCAGTCATAGTCGATTTTTCGGCCCCACTGGGCGTAGGTTCGCGGGTCGATGTAGCTTCTGAGAGATGTGCCAAGGTTGTAGTCTTTGGTCGCCTTCAGGAGCTTGATTCGCACAGCTAGGGTTCTGGCCTGTTTCTTCTTTCCTTTACTCCTGAGCTCTTTGAGGCGTTGCAGTTTCTTTTCCATTGATTCGTTCCATTTCTTTGGGAGTTTTCGCTTATGATTGCAGACTATTGCAGCCTGAAGGTTTGCCATGGTTGCTGCATGCTTCTTAAGAATCTCCTCGTCTTCAGGTTTCACCTCAGCCTTCGCGAGATGCTCTTTCACCACCTTTGTGGAGTGGTAGGTTCTGAACACTTTCGCGGTTAGTCCAGGCATGACCTCATCTAGGAACTCGTTTACTTTCTCTGATCGGATTCTCTCAAAGAGGAGAGACTTTCTCTTTGTCCCCCTGCATTCCTTCAGGTTCTCTACGACTTTAGCTGGAGGTCTAATTGTCTTCAGCCATCTCACAGAATCTTTCCCTAGGAAGTCAAGAGTCACTTCGCCGTCCTCAGATATCTTGACATGTTCCGAACGAAGAGTTGTGGCTCCGACGGTGTCCGCTTCGTCCTCATCCTTCTCGTCTCCGACTCTCATCTTCAGATTGTCTATAAGATAGCATACCGTGGCTATCTTTCGCCTCATCAGATCTGACGATGCAAGGTTGTCTTCTATGTGACGTCTAACCTCTGGCAGAGTCTTCTCAAGTTGCTTTGCCAGGCCGTACTTTTCTATGTCGCGTTCCTGCTTGAACTCTGCAGTATCAGCGAACCACACATACTTCTCGACTCCTCGAAGTTTGTCATCCCATTTCGCGATCCAGAGATAGTCAGGGTTGAATACGACCTCCTTCCATTGCGATCCGTCAGGTGGCAAAGGTACTGTTGCGTTTGGAGACAAGTTGAGAGTGATGTCGCTGTAGTTTGCTTTTGCTTTCCATCGTCCACGCAGAGGGTGTTGGCCTCGGCCCATGAATATACAGGCTGGTTCAACTGTGTAGTTTCCCAGTTCGACTCTCTGCCCATTCACTTCCGCGTATCCGTACTTCTCCTTGTTCGCTTCTCGGATCTTCTTTCGTTCTACCGCTAGAGCCTTTTTCTCCTCCTTTGACATTCTTTCCTTCTTCAGCTTCTCGTCTTCAACCCAATGTTGAATCTCGGAGAAGTCAAGATCTTCGATTCTGCACGGGTTCGGCAGGTTCAAGACTTTAGAGAAATCTGAGAGAAAATTGTTCACAAACACGGGATCATTTACATATTCAGTTCCGAGTTTCCTGACCCATGCTACGGCCATTTCTTCCTGTGTTGGATCTAGGAGAATCTTCCTTCCCTTGTGCAGGATTGAGAAGCCTTTCGGCTCATATTGAGGAACGAGTACTCCGTTGTGAATCAACTGTGTTATCTTTTGTGCTCCCAATCTTGGCACCGATCACACACGGTTTGCTTCCTCTGGAAACCATAGGAACTGATTAAATTTTCGGGTTGATCTGGTGTATGGTCTGCGGTTCTCAGAACTGTTTAAGAACATCACTTTTCTCCATTGTCCTTCCACAGAATCTGCACCGTATTCGCAAAGGTTCAGAGCTTTCTACTCTGAAGCTTGAAGCGACTGGTTCCCGGGAGTTGGAGATGCACGCCGGGTTGGCGCATCGCACTATCCCTGTGATCATGTCGGGGAGGCGTACCTTCTCCTTCTTTATCACATCGAAATCATTGACGAGATTTATGGTTGCGTTTGGAGCGATCAGTGCGATTCTGTCCAGTTCCGGAGGCGCAAGCTGCCTCTCTTCTATCTTGACGACATCCTTCTTTCCAAATCTCTTGCTGGAGACATTCATGGCTATGCTTACTACTACGCCTTCTCTGCCGTTGATGCCCAAGATTCTGAGAACATCCAACGCGTGACCTGGCGCGATATGGTCAATGACTGTTCCATCTCTGATCTTCCTGACATGAAGTTCTTCCCTGCTCGACAAATTGATACCCTACCACTAGATTGATCTGCGATTAAATAACGGTTCGTCCTGAAAAAGCCGTTAGATGACGGTTTGTTCAAGAAGGCACACAAGAACTATTCGAAAACCGTTTTAACATAGCAGCTCACGTGAACGCTGTGAGGACATAGGTGTGGACCTGAAGGGGAAGGATATCATTTCAATCAAAGACTTCTCCAGATCAGACATCGACGAACTGTTGGCGAAGACTGATTCAATGGAAGGCCTTGCCAGGTCCGGGTCTGAGATGCTCCACGGAAGGCTGATGGGGACCTTGTTCTATGAGCCTAGCACAAGAACCAGACTCAGCTTCGAATCGGCTATGATGCGCCTTGGAGGAGGAGCACTGGGCTTTGCTGAGTCAAGGGTGGCCTCTGTTGAGAAGGGAGAGAACCTCGCCGATACTGTCAGAACCGTCCAGAATTATGTCGATATTCTAGTGATAAGGCATCCGCTAGAGGGTGCGGCTCGACTGGCGGCAGATTTCGCCTCAATTCCCATTATCAATGCAGGCTCAGGCGCAGAGGAACATCCGACACAAGCACTTCTCGATCTTTACACAATAAGGCGAGAACTTGGATCAATTGACGGGGCTGCGATCGCCCTGGCAGGCGATCTACGATACGGAAGAACCGTTCACTCCTTGGCCTATGCGCTCTCCCTTTACAAAGTCAAGCTCTACCTAGTAGCCCCTGACCTGCTGAGAATGAGACCGGAAATAGTCCTTGACATAAGGGAGCGAATCCCTGTGGCTGAAACCTCCGAGATGGAGGCGCTTCTTCCGAAGCTGGATGTCCTCTACATGACCAGAATTCAAAAGGAGAGATTCGGAGATCCAGCCGAGTATGAGAAGGTTAAAAGCTCATATCAGCTCGTAGCAAGCCATCTTCGCAACGTAAAAGAGGAAATGATTGTGATGCATCCTTTACCTCGTGTAGACGAAATCTCCTTTGAGGTAGATGAAACGAAGCACGCGAAGTACTTCAAGCAGATGTGGTACGGTCTTCTGACGAGAATGGCGCTGCTGGCTTCGGTCCTGGGAGATTAGGACGATTTCATTGGCTCGGAGCTCATACCGGAACCATTGTTCCGGTTGCGTATCGTCTTCTGTCAGCCAGTTCTGCGCGTTTCCCGGCGTTCCAGCCCTTTACGCGTTGGTAGTAGCCTGTTATCCTAGACCACCATTCGAGGTCTGGATCCGTCGCACCACAGTTGGGACACGCCTTTAGTAGTCCTGATTCGACCTTCTGGCATTTCGTGCATATTGTGAGATCTTTGGTGTAGGTGAAGTATGCTGCTAGTGATCTCGTCGCTATTCTCCTAGTTAGAGAGGCTATTGCTTCAGGTGAAGGATTGGCTTCTCCAAGCCAGACGTGCATAATTGCTCCGCCTCGAGTGATCGGGTGGAAGCTCGCCTCGATCTTGACCCTTTGACCGAACGGAATGTCGGCCGAAGGCTTGACGTGAGAGCTATTCGTGTAGTATGGTGAACCATTGTTGAAGTCTCCTTGGACCACAGCCTTGTCGCCGAACATCTTTCTGTCGATCAAAGCGAGCCGGTGACATGTGCTCTCGGCGGGAGTTTGCAGGATTCCAAACCTGCCACCAGTCTTTGTGTATTCCTCCGCCCGGTTTCCCATGTGGCTAATGACCTTTAGGCCAAATCTCCAAGCGTTCTGAGTCTCATGAAGTTCTTCGCCAGTGTGAGCCTTCAGGGCCTCATTGAGACCAATGAAGCCTATGTTCAGAACCTGTTTGTCAAGCTTCAGGTATGGCTCTCCATCAACATCCATCGATGCAAAGGGAAGTGCGCCTTCATCCAAGCGTTTCTTTATTGTGTTCCGCTTGATCTCAAGCGCCTGCTTTGCCAGATCCATTCTCTCATCCAGAATCTCAAAGAACTCTTGGTCATTCCCGTTGGATTGGTAAGCGATTCTTGGCAAGTTGATTGTGATCATCTGGAGACTGCCCATTCTCACTCTGCCTAGCCTGAAGTCGTCTTCTTCGTCGCTGTCAGGCGTCAGGATTATTCTGCAGCATTGGGAGTTCACAATATCTGGCATGTAGCTTGGGCAGAGGTTTAGGAAGTAAGGTGATCCGAATCTTGCTGCGAGCGTCGCTGCTTTCATGTATTCCGAATCGAAGCGTCCGAGATATTCTGGGCGGATCTTCACTTCTGGCTTGGGGAAGTTGAATGGTTTACCGGCGTAGTCTCCGCCAAGATAAACATCCATTATGGCGTTGAAGAAGAGGTTGGCCTCATCTGCATAGTCGCCGTAGACATCTGGTCCGACTTTCCCTCCCGGCAACACCGCCGGGATGTCTTCTGCCACCTTCGGAACGGAGCATTCCAAGGCAATGGACGAGAAGACTGTTTGGCCACCTCGGGCAACATACATCTGCGACATCTCATAGATGAACATCTGAGCTAGCTGCTTCACCCTCTCATACGACAGGCCGCGGATGAACGGGGCCAACCAGACATTGAAGAAGTCGTATCCCTGGCCACCAGCCCAGTTTGTTTGGGCAGCAGCCAAGGCCTTAGCTGCGTGAAGCATCGCTACCTCAGGGTGTTTGGCAGGACCTGCAACGGATGTGTGAACCCCTTGACCATCAACCATCAATCCTCTCTGCAGAAAGAATCTCAAATCATGTTCTTGACAGAACGGCCTCGTGATGAAGTATTCGAGCTCATGAATGTGGATCTCCCCTGACATGTGGGCATCAGCCAAGTCAGGAGGAAGAGCTGAAAGTAGAGCATATTGACTGAAGACTGCATCGGCTGCGAGTTTGTGAATGGTCTCAGGGTTGTGTTGGAGATTAGCATTTTCCTTGTCGCCATCAGCAACCATTCTGGTTACATCGTAGACGGGAAGACCCAGCCTCGTATATTTCGCGCGTTCTCTCTCCAAGTTATGTTCCAGTAGTGTTACACATACAAGCTCTCGTATCAACGGGGAAGAGAGAAAAGAAAGTCCGATTCGATTTACTTTTTCAGCGACCTTCTCAGATATCTTCTGAGCATCGTCACTTGAAAGATTCACTTCTCGCATAAGGGACTCTTTGATCTTCTCCGCATCGAAAGACTCAAACTGTATTTTCGATGTCCTTACCGCGGGAAAGTACTTGATTGAGTCAGGCGTCTGCTCCTGTTCTGTTTGCAACACCAAGCAAGCATCAAGCTCCAAGGGCTGAAGATAACGTACCCTAGTCTGTCGATGACCCATATAAATTTTAGACAATTCTGTATAAAATAGTGTATCGACATTTCATCGAGACACCGCAGAAAACTGAAACCGATTGACAGGTTCTTGACGCAAAACAACCCTCAGCAAGCGCAATAGATCCTCAACTCGCCGACTTTCAAGCACATCGAAGTGCTGGGGAAACAAGATCGCTTCTTAAAGCTCCAGAACCTTCAGCCCGCAACTCACCTCAAGTGCTGGACAGGAACTAGTTCTTCCGATTTGGTCGATCTTGCACTCACCCTCTGCAGAAAGGACGCGTCCCCCAGCCTCCAGTGAACAAACGGATATTCCAGCTATGGGGCGCGGTCGATCGAAAGGCAATCTCTCAGCTTTGTCTAAGCGCTTTCACTGCGTTTCTCCTGCACGCCTCGCAAAATCGCAGATGTGAATGCCGAGGCAAAGGTTTGTTGCAGTTCTCGCAGCGATCCATATCCATATGGAGGAGTATTAGCGGATTTAAACCTATTTTGTTGCCCGTTTCACGGCATTTTCAATATCTTCATTTTTTCTTGGAACCTTCAATCAGATCATCACGAATGAATCATAACTCCTCGCGATACTTGCCGATCATCTTGAGAAAGAACGAAAAGTATGGAAAACAGAAGGATACGGGCTCTATCGAGGCCCGAACAGAGGAGCAGAAACCCAGACAGAACAAGATGATCCAGACCATCGCTTGCAGAAAGCAAATGGCCCTGCAACCACTCAGCAATATGTTTCAACCTGTCAGAGTACAACTCATATTCTACCATGGCCAAACTCATTCCGAGCCACTCTGGGATTGATAGACCATAAAACATGCCATGTCTGCCACCGAAAATCGCATGTCACATCATCCAGTCTAGGTGTGTGTCTGAATTGTATTAGGAACAACTATGACGAGACCCAGCCACACATCTTTGAAGCCCACAGAAATGTCCGCAGAAGTTTTGGTCTGCCAGCTTCACCACCACGAACAAGAAACGGGTTTCCATGTAGTCTCTGCGCTAATGAGTGTGTGATTGGAGACGGAGACAGAGGCTATTGCGGGTTGAGAGAGTATTCGCGAGGCCGCCTCGTCTCGATTTCGAGCGCGAATGAAGCTGCGCTCTCATACTACCTTGATCCTCACATCACCAACTGCTGCTCTGCTTGGTTCTGTCCAGGTGGCACAGGAGCAGGGTATCCAAAACACGCATACAAGAAAGGCCCAGAATTAGGATACTGCAACCTGGCGATATTCTTCTACGGCTGCAATTTTGATTGCCTCTTCTGCCAGAACGATTCCCACAAGAGATTGGAGCAGGCTCGACTCTGCAATTCCGAAGAACTCATCTCGACCACGCTGAAAAACGATCGAATTTCCTGCTGGTGCTTCTTCGGCGGATCACCAGAACCCCAGCTCCCGTTTGCGATATCAGCTGCAAAGACCGCGCTCGAAATGAAATCTCAAGACCGAATTCTCAGGATTTGCTTTGAATGGAACGGAGCAGGAAACGGCACTCTCGTAGAGAAAGCTGCTGAACTTGCGCTCAGAAGTGGAGGGAATATCAAGTTTGACTTGAAATGCAAAACAGACTCGCTGAGCATGGCTCTGAGTGGCGTCTCAAACCAGAGATCGTTCGAGAACTTTGAGAGGCTATTCAGATTGTACGGCAATGAACGCAGAAACGTACCGCTGTTGACAGCTTCGACATTGCTTGTGTCTGGATATGTGGACGATCAGGAAGTTGAGGCCGTTTCTAGATTCTTGGCAGATCTGGACAGGGACATACCGTATAGCCTGCTCGTCTTTCATCCGGATTTCATGATGGACGATCTACCGGTGACTCCAGTTCAGCAAGTGAAGGATTGTTATGAGGCGGCTAAGAAACATCTGAGAAAGGTGAATATTGGCAATCTGGCTTCTCTAGGACTTTCGCAGCGAGATTTTCTTCAATAGGATCTGGTGCCTAGGCCTCACGTATCGGTCGGGCCAGGTGTGGAATGCAAGGTTCGGCTTGGTTGTTTGTTCGCTTGGCTAGATCTTTCCGTGAGGTTGTTGAGGTGGTCAATCTTGTTGCACAATTCTTTCAGGCGTTTGTGGTGTGCAAATAGAATTGAGAGAAACATGCCTTCAAATTTGAGCGGAAAACATGCCGCGCCTGCAGCCGATGCGTATCGTCGGCACTCGTCCATCAAGTCCTCAAAGAGTGTACGCTCTTCTGTACGAAGTATGCTTTGGAACTCTTTCCATCGTTTGAACTCTTCTTCAAGACTTATGCGCCATGATGGAATTGTTCTACCCATCCATATTTCCCCTGAGGCTTAGCCTTAACGCGATATACGCTTGGAGGAGCGGAACATGGTCTCCCGTGGAGAAGTGGCTGCGATGCGATGATCCACTTGGAGTCCATGTTCTTCGCCCTTGAGATTTGAATGATGGTGAAATCTGGATATATGCAATGTAGAACCTTTTGAGGACCCAGAGAGGTGCCGAGAAGTATTCAAAGAAGCAACGCGTCCAAGACACATTCAGACATCGTCGCATCGTGATATTTCGTGTTGAGTTGATGCAGAGCTTGTTTGTACGCTTCGTGGCTATACACCATCCTTCCTAGTGTCAGAATGGCAATCTGGGGAACCAAAGAGAATTTCTCAGGCCAACGCTTAGACTACCTGAGATGGAAGCTCGCGATTTGACCAATAGAAGCCAGTTGAGAAAGGTAAGACACAAGAAGAGAACCGTGTCTTCCGATCTTGACGCAGAACGCGCGACCCACAAGTCGAAAGGAAAAGCAAGAATCGATCAGGAAATGCTGACGCTGATCGATGCGGGCGCGCTATACAAGAGCATAGTCGAGCACATGTGGGACGTGGTTATGCTAACTCAACCAGACGGCAGAATATACTACCTGAGCCCTGCCTGCAAGACTGTCCTAGGACATGACCAGGAAGATCTTGTAGGAAGGCAGCCTTGGATAGTCCATCAAGATGATCTCGCTAAAGTGAAGGAACTCCATTACAGGGCTCTCAAGGGAGAACCGGGATCTAACGTTGAGTATCGGATCAAGACCAAGACAGGTGAAACAAAATGGGTTCTGCATTCGTGGTCACCATTATTCGTTGAGGAAAAACTCAAGCTCATTGTTAGTATATTAAGAGACGTAACAGATCAGAAACGAACGGCGGAAGAGACTAGACAATACTCTAGACAACTGGAGGAGATGGTGAAGGAGAGAACGCAGGAACTGACCAAATCTGAGGAGAAATACCGACGGATATATGAGGCCTCTGTCAACGCCATCTACACCACCAGCATCGATGGCACCATCATTGATATGAACCAGGCTGGGATCTCCATGTTCGGGTTTGATAACCTTGATGAAATGAAGAAGGTGAATATCACCGAACTATATGCTGATCCTGAAGACAGAAAGAGGCTCATCGAGCTTGCACTGAAGGGCCGTGTCAGAGGCTTCGAGGTGCAACTCAAGAAGAAAGATGGACGACTGATAGATGCTTTCGTGAATACCTATGCGCTTACGGATGATGAAGGCAACATCATAGGCTTCCAAGGCGCCATCACAGACATAACAGAACGAAAGGAGCTGGAGAGAATGAGAGATCAACTGACATCCACTATACTGACGGACGTTACTAAGCGAAGGGAGCTTGAGAGGATGAAAGACCAATTCATCTCAAGCGTGACTCATGAGCTTCGAACCCCCCTCATCTCTGTCAAAGGCTACGTCGATGATGTCCTCACAGGTGAAGTAGGAGGAATGTCAAAGGAGGTTGCCTCAAGCTTGATAGTGGTGAAACGGAACACCGAAAGGCTCTTGGGCCTGGTTGACGAATTACTGGAAATTAGGCGATTAGAATCAGGAAGGCTCCAGTTGGATCTAAGTCCTCTAGACTTCCTAGAAGTGGTACACCACTGCACAGAAGAGGCCAAACCTCTCGTAGACGGGAAGAGACAGAGCTTTCACGTGGAGACCCCGGAAAAACCGTTGATGATTCAGGGCGACCGGGCCAGATTGATCCAAGTGGTGATGAATCTTCTCAACAACGCCAGCAAGTTCACCCCTGAGGGAGGAGACGTGAAGCTTCGGGTAGAAGAGCAAGAGGAATCGATTCAGATTCAGGTCTCCGACACAGGTATGGGTATTGGGAAAGAGGATCTGGAAAGAATCTTTGAACCGTTTGCGGCCATAGAGAAACCCACATATGTCAAAGGGACAGGGCTAGGCCTAAGCGTGACGAGAGGGCTGGTTGAGGCTCACGGAGGGAGAATCTGGGCTGAGTCTCTTGGGGAAGGAAAAGGGGCAACTTTCACGGTCATTCTGCCCAAGAAAGGAGAAAGAGGAGAGATATAGTCTTGCCTGACAAGATTCTTGTCGTGGATGATGAGCCCGACACGGTCAATCTGGCCAAGAGAATCCTTGAGAGAAAAGGGTACCAGGTCATCACCGCTTCTAAGGGCGAGGAAACGTTACAGAAGGCCGACTCCGAGATGCCTGACTTCATCTTTCTCGACGTGGTTATGGCGGGAAAAAGCGGTCTCGAAGTATGCAGGATACTGAAGACCCAAACAAAGACAAATGTCATCCCGGTCGTCATGTTCACGGCTCTTGGTAGGGATGTCGACAAGAAGCTCAGCAAAGAGTCTGGTGCCGACGGGCATTTCACAAAACCCTTTACCTCTGAAAGCCTCGTTGGAGAAGTCAAAACCCAGCTTGAGAAGCTTAGACCATTCAAGTTCTCGAAGGCGCTAGGCCTCGAACATGAGGTATTGAAGGGAAAGAAGATTCTCCTCGAGTTTGATCCTTCAACACGCTATGAGAGACTCGTCAGAGACTTCGTTCTGGAGAGCATTTCACATAAGGAGAAGGCTGTGATCCTGACCAAGAAAGGAAGCGCTATTCAAAGAGCCCTAGAGGGAGATCAGGGTGTTGAGCTTCTAGATCTGACTCCTCAGACGATGCTGTCTCCGATCCTGCAGAGTCATGCAGGCACACCCCTAAGCTTAGTCTACGATAGCCTCACCGATCTCTCCTTGTCAACAGACGCTCAAACAGCCTACAAGTTTGCTCGAAGCGCACTCGAACTTCTATCAGATCCAAGAACAAGTGCCCTCTTCCTACTGAATCCTACCGCACATGAGCAGAGAGATGTCAGTAGCCTGAAGGGACTCTTCAGTAGCCACATAACTTACGAGATGAAAGGAGTAACGAACGTAAGAATAGCGTAAGGGGAGGACTCCTCCATAATGTTCCTTTTTCTCTCCGGACGGGAAACCATGACGGTGGGAACCTTCACACTCTTTCAGTCTGAGGGATGTTTCGGAGCGGCAGCAGCGCTTGGAGTCATCCCCATGGCCGTAGCGTCAGCAACAATAATACTCGTAAAGAAAGTTGGAGGAAGATGGTTATGCGGAGCCTTCGGTTTTTAATCTGGGCATCATGAACTCATCTCCGACTTCGGTCAACTCACGGGCAAGATGAGATCTAGGGATGTGATATGAGAGGGCAAGCTTACGTAATAATTGGCGGACCTCAAGCTTCAGGTAAGAGCCACGCGCAAAGGCACCTAGAGCGAACCTACAACAACATAGTAGCCCTTAGAGAGACAGGACAAATCCTCCTAGAGAGGGAAAGGAAGAATGGAAACCTGCTCGCGGGTGCCCTTGTCGACAAGGAATTTGAGAAACGAGTACTCCAGCTCGATTTGGAGAGAATGAGAAGCATCCCACGTGAACCGAGCAACAACATATACCTAGACGAATCAAACATCTTCGCAGTGGCACATGCAAGAGTCAAGAATCCAGATCTGGCCGAGATACTGTTTCTCAAGTACTCGCAAGCGCTGAGTTCCTTCAACACAGGAGTAACATTCATTCATGTAGCTCCAGAGGTCTCGTGCGAAAGAAGAGAACGTGTGTACACGCAAAGATACATGGGCAGTCCAAATCTTGAGGACAGAATGAGACGATCGAGAGACTATATCTTCCAGCTCTACCCATTTCTAATGGAGCTGTACCGAATCCTCCCTTATCCCAAGCAGCAAGTTGAAGGCACAGTTCCGCATGCGGAATTCGAGAGGAATGTGGAGACTGCGTTTGAGAAGATATGCGACGAAATGGAAGTCGTTTTCGAAAAGAGATGGTGACCTAGCAGCCTCACGGCCAACGTCTGATGAAAGAGTCATGGTCGAAACATGTTCGCCACTTGATGAGACAGACCGTTTCAGTCTGTGCTGCGAAGCTTCACACGAACCAAGTCAACAGCTACTCCTAGGCATTGACGCGCCCAAGGACGACCCCTCACCAAAGTTTATATTTGGTTGAGGTACGACAGAATTGGGCGTGACGACACGATATGGCGATAAATCTTGACGCTCTCGTGATACATGTGATCCTTCGCGTCGTAATAATCGTTCCCTTCCTCTGGCTTGCTGGACGCACCTTGGCCGGCAAGGACAAAGCCAAACTTAGTGATGCTGTCTGGATCGCTGTGTTGGGAACCGTGATAGGCTCTTTAATCCACTTCGCTTTCTCCGGCATAGCCGCGAGCCTCATTGTCTTGGTAATGTGGCTTGCCTTGATCAAACATTTCTTCGACTGCGGATGGATCAAGGCATTTCTGATTGCCTTGGTGGCGGCAGTGATCTTCATCATCGTAAGCGAAGTGCTTCAAGCAATGGGCATTTTTCCACTGAGACCCTTTCTGCGGTTCCCTTGATTATGCCCCCAGTCAATCAAAAGACCACAACCTAACGTTCCTTTGATCACCTCAAGGGAACTATGCACGCACGTTCAGAGCCTGATTTTCCCTCTAAATCATGTTGCCTGCTATTCCACGGACTATCCCTGACTGCGAGAGCGAAGACTAGGCCTTTCCGAAGAAGGCCTTGACATGTGCCGTATTCAGGTAGACTATTGTCAGAACATGAAGAAGCAAGCTAATGATGTTCCAGAGATGCCCTCGTGCGAGACTGAAGATTCCAAGCACTATACTGAATACGTTGAGAATGAGAGCCCAAGTCCAAGCCCATCCCCTCCCGTTCCAGAGCCCGTATGCCAAGAATAAGTTGATTGCTCCTACGGCAGTCAGTAATGTGCCAACGAGAACCAACAGCACTTCGATCACGGGTCGGAGTGTTGTGATGCCTGCGATTCCAAGAAAGGCCAAGCCTCCCAGCAGAGCAAATGCTGCCCCGATCACCTGCAACACGACCAGGATCGTCACTCCGGCAGGTCTACTCTTTTGCTGCGTCAATTGGATTCCACTGAGATCACGTGAGTGAGATCTGGGTATAAAAGAAGTCTGGTCACTATCTGTTCGAAAGTGACCGTTAAGACAACCCATTGTTGATGTTCCCCTCTAGGACAGTTACCTGCACTGATTTTTGCCAAGAACTCTTGCCGAATTTCGATTGGTATGACGGTATTTGCGACATAGATTTGATGATCGTGTAGCAGGGAACACATGCATGATCTGGAAAGTGGTAATAACTTACATGTACTTCGTACGTCCTGTCAGTGGCTTGTGGGAAGAGGCGCGATGAAGATGAGTGTGAAGACTGTTTTTGCATGTGCTCTTGGTGGAATCGGAATAACTCTTCTAACAGGCCTGTTCGAGAACACACCGTCCAAATTGCTTGGTGCTGTTCACTACGGGTATCCGTTTGCATGGCTTGTACGCCTAGTCGTAGCTCCGCAGCACTCCCCTTGGCATGTCAGTACGCCCGATTTGCTTGGAGATATCGTTATTTGGTCTGTGATATTGGGCATAATACTGTTCGTCCTAAGGAGAGAGTAGTGTCCTGTATCATGATACGGATCGGAAGAGATGTTCAATCGTGGGAACTCACGACGACTACATACTCCAAGTGTCAGACCTGAATGTGAGGTTTCAAGACCGAGCAATTCTGGAGAATGTCTCCTTCAAAGTCAAGAGGGGTACGACTCTTGCAATAGTTGGACCCAACGGGGCTGGAAAATCTGTTCTCTTCAGAGCATTGCTGAATCTCATACCATATACGGGGAAGATTGAGTGGGCAGAAGGAGTGAGAATAGGCTACGTTCCCCAGAAGCTCTCTGTCACCGACATACCGATCTCCGTACGTGAATTCCTCTCCTTCAAGAAGGTCCCTGACATCAAAGAGAGTCTTGGAGCTGTGGGTCTAGCTGATACGAGCATTTTGGACAGAGCACTCGGTGTCTTGTCCGGAGGCCAACTGCAGAGAGTGCTGATAGCTTGGGCCATAATTGATCAGCCTGATGTTCTCCTGTTTGACGAACCAACCACCGGGGTGGACCTCGATAGCGAGGAGGCCATCTACGAGATGGTAAACGGATTGGAGAAGGATCATGGAATAACAGTGCTCCTCATTTCCCATGACGTGCACATCATTAGAGACTATTCGGAATTCATGTTGGCCCTGAACAGGAACGTAATATGCTTCGCAGAATCAGAAAAGATAACGGACTCATCGGTTCTTCACGCCATTTACGGCCCTGGAACCACGTTGAGGAAGCGAAAGGACAAGAGGTGATGAGTACAATGCCTGCCCCTGCCTCGCTGATCAGTCTGGTGATTGGAGTTTCTGTAGGCTTGTCGGCTGGTTATTTGGGTTCACTCATGGTGCTGAAGAAGATGGCATTGGTCGGAGATGCCTTGTCTCATGT
>Ga0129297_10000335_pt1 | contig 22572 bp, 20 predicted proteins | sample I18A1metaG_FD_94708 | JGI IMG/M metagenome (GOLD analysis project Ga0129297, IMG submission 94708) | Lake sediment bacterial and archeal communities from Gulf of Boni, Indonesia to study Microbial Dark Matter (Phase II) - ​I18A1 metaG | ecosystem: Environmental > Aquatic > Freshwater > Lake >... | reverse complement strand
GAAAAGAGGGGAGCATCAAATAAGCCCAGAAACCGGCCACTGCAGCCCCTACAGCGAGGCCCCCCTTCCACTGAAAACGAAGGGCAGCGGTGAGCACAGGAATGAGCGAAAAGAGCAAGAGAGGGCTTTCATTTCTGCCCGATGCCGAGATCAATGCCGCCACAAAGAGGGTATCCAAACCAGTTGTTATCACCGGGAGATATTTCGGGAACATGTTGAAGGCAGCCAGCGCGGTAGCTATCACATTGTACGCCACTGCCAGCACTAACAGGTTGTAGAGGCGAGAAGGCGACGTTTCTGCTGGCGAGAGCAAGTAAGCGAAAGCGAAAAACAGGGTGAATAAAGGCCAGCGGAACAGGGCAAGTGGCCAGTCCTTGCTTCGATGTTGGACTACCTTTTCTGGCATCTTGGTCTCTCCTGGTGCACTGGGGCAATCGTTCATTCAGGGCGCCTATTGCTGCTTGCTGTCAGCAATCTGCGGAAGGGTCATCTTACAAGAAAACCGCGGGTCAGCGCAAGACAGCCTCCATCCTTTGCGCAGCCGCGGCTCAGGAAAAGTGGGCGAGATAGGAGTCGAACCTACGAACCTCACGGATGTGAGCCGTGCGCTCTAACCAACTGAGCTACTCGCCCAAGCCAGACTAATTATAGCATGGTATTGAGAAAATGCAAAATCGGCTTGTCGTTTTCAGAGCCTCGGCTAGGGTGTGACCTTAACGACCTCGATATCTATTTTATCGCTGCGCACCTTGACACGCAAATAGTGATAGAACGCCGGACGGGTGCTGGTAGGCGACAGAGGCGCCCCGCCACCACCGGTAATGACATAGGTGATGCCGTTGCGCGTCCCCTGATCGTAGGCGTGGATGTGTCCCGCCAAGACATAGCGCACCTGATGTTTCTCCATCAGAGCCATGAACTCGGCGTTGCCGCTGTGCATGACGTACTGCGTGCCCCCCGGATCCCAGGGAGGATAGTGCAGGGCTACGATTTTGACCGGCTTTTTCGTCGCGGCAAGGTCCTGATCCAACCAGGCCAACTCGGCAGAGGGCATGTCTCCCAAGTGTGTGTCCGCCATAGCAAAATGGAGTAGGCCGTATTCGAAAGAGTAATGCGGGCCTGGTGCTCCAGTATATTGCAGGTATTCCCGCAACAGGCCATCGGGTGAATCGTGATTGCCAGGCACAGGCAAGAATGGCAAGGGAAAGTCCTTCATAAGCTCGCGGAACTCAACGAACTCGGGCTGGTAACCGTGACTCACCAAGTCGCCTGTGTGAACCAGGAAAGCAACTTTATCATCAGCGATCATCTTGAGGATCTTCTTGTACAGGTTCGGGTTATCACGGCTGTCTCCGACGACGGCAAAAGAAAAGCCCGTCTTATCGCTGAGCGAGATAGGAGTCGGAACAGGGAGCGAGGTCTTGGGAAACGACGTAGGCGAAGCCGTCGCGGTCAGGGTAGGAGGAACAACAGTGGGTGAGGCTGTCGGCGACGCCGTGGGAACGGCGATGGCTGTGGCTGTTGCTGGGATAGTGGTGGGCGAAGCTGTCGGGACAGGCGTGGGAGGAACTACGGTTACAGCTTCGGGCCTGGACGCTGTAGGCGGCAAGGTGGGAGTGCTGGTTCCTTTTGTCGCAGCCGCTTCCGCGGAAGGTTGCAGCTTCGCCTGAGGGGTTGGCGAGGCTGCCGTTCGCGGGGGCTTCGCATACTCCACTATGAAAAAGACAGTGCTGCACACCATGCTGACTGCCACGAGCAAGCTGACCAGCCAGAGGACCTTTTGGCTTGTTCTTTGTGGAACTTTCACTCCATTACCTCCAAGTGAATTCTGTTCATTTATTGGCACAGTAATTCAAGCCTTGCATCGCTATCTGGCAATTAGGATCCAACTCCAAAGCCTTGCGCAACCAGAGAACTCCTGCCTGGCATTGGCCAGAGTAGGCGTAAGACAGGCCAAGCTCATAATAATACTCTACCGAGGTCTCACCCAGGGCAAGCGCCTTCTCAAAGTGCTCGATGGCTTTTTCATAGTGCCGCCGGACGTATTCACACCAACCCAGGTGACCATGGGCCGGGCCATAATTCGGAGCGATCTCGATGGCCCGGCGAAACTGGAGAGCCGCTGCATCGTAATCCTGCACCACATAATACAGGATGCCCAGCGTATCATAGGCAACAGGGTCTTGAGGGTCAACCTCAGCAGCCTGGGCGAACTGTGTGATAGCCTCGTCCAACCGACCCAGAACGCGATAGTTTTGTCCCAGGCTGATGTAAAGATGTGCCCAGCGGGGCCGCAGGGCGACAGCATGTTTGTACCACTCGATGGCTTCTAGATAGTTGCCACTCCGCTCTAACACATAGCCCATGCTTCGCAACACCTCGGCATTCCTGCTATCCATGTCCAGTGCCTTTTGCGCCACCTCCGAAGCCCTATCCAGGCGATCACTGTCCGCATAGGCTTCGGCGAGATAAGCATAGGCCAGCGCATAAGTTGGCTCCATTTCTATAGCGCGTAACAGAGGCGCTATCGCTTCACGATCTCGACCGCTCCACTCCAGCACCATACCCAGAGTGGCTTGCGCCTCTACAGACTGGGCGTCAATCTCGACCGCCCGTTGGGCGAGGCGCAGCGCGTCACTGTGCTCTCGCCGCCAAGTCAGCAGTCTGGCCCAGCGCATGAAGGCCACAGCGCATTCCGGATCAAGCTGGGTCGCCTTCTCATAGGAAGCTATCGCTTTGTCAATGATACCTTCCGCGGCCAGACGATCCCCCTGAGCCACCAGCTCCTGCGTCGTCAGGGGGCTAAGGGTCGGGGTTGGTGTGGGTCGCACCACAGTTTGTAGGGCCCTTGGAGGGTGCATATAAATATACACCCCCAGCACAATCCCGGCGATAACAGATAGCAGCACGCCCAGCCAGCCGCGCTTCTGCCTTTGCGGTTCGAGGTACATGGACTTGCCTACCCTAAGAGAACAGATAAAGTCTGCGATCAGGCCGCCAGCGCGATCAACCCTAGCTCGTGCAGCAACTCAAAGTACTTGACCAGGAATTCCGTGTCCCGCAGGCCGCTTTCCATCTCGACCAGGTCGGCGATTTCCAATAGGTTCCTCTTGCCGTCTGTCCAGTAGAGGGCAAGAACGGCTAACTCTCCGCCTGTCTTGTGCTCCTCTTGCCACTTGTATATCTCTTCTCGCCTCTCAAACGGCAACTGCCGCATAAAAGCTCTAGGCGAGATGGGGCCGCGGCACTTTTTGACCGGGATCATCTGCGCAGCTCGCTCTTCCCAACTGTCCAGTTCCCGTGGGGGCATTGGAGCAAGTTCTCCCGCTCCTAAAGCTTTAGCACGCTCGAAAAACAACTCTTTAGCCCTCCCGACCTCCTCCTGCAAGGTTTGGGCGGCGATGGTCTGGGCTTTGTCTACTACCGTGCCTATGTCCGACGCAAGCCGCTGCAAAGAGGCCAATGCCTCCCGCTCTCGACCCGCCCAGTAGGCCGCTTTCTTCATGAGAAGATGGAGGTTTTTCGCCAATTCCTCCACCTTATCAGTGGAGATGGCCTCCGTGATCGAAGACTGTATGCGGCGGGCAGTGACACCCTTGTAGCGCGTCAGCATCTCGTGGGCAAGCCATTGCGCTTCCGTCGCGCCGGCGTTGGCCAGGAAATAGGCATAGACGACAGTGGCCACTCCCACGTTGGCCAGCATAGATGGGCTGACCTTGTCCACAGTGTCTTCAGAGGTATGGTAGAACTTATCGGGCCATTGGATGAGCATCGGCGTAGGCACGCCCACGCTGGGATCGGAGAGGATGTAATGGTCGCTGCCCCCGGAAAAGCGCGAGACGCCATGCCGGAACAGCCCGAAACTTTCGTTGCCCGCCAGGTTCTTGACATTGTCGGCCAACTCCTCCTGGATGCGGGCCATCAGGTCACCGACAAAGGAGGGCATCGCCTCCGAAGGGTACTCGACGATCCAGACGCTCCCGCATGGCCCTTGATCCTCGCCCACCATGTCCAGGTTGATGCCCGCCAGTAGACGCGGGATTTCGTTTTCATAGGTTGCCAGGTATCCGTAGGTGCCGCTTATCTCAGGCACCCAGAGGAAATGAATGGCCCGCTTGGGGCGGGAGAGCCTGCCTGCATTGATCAGTGTCTGGAGAGTGCGAGCCGCTTCCAGGGCAGCGCCGCATCCTGAGGCATTGTCATTAGCCGATGGCTCCGGGTGGCAGAGATGGGCAACGACGAGGATTTCCTCTGCTGTCTCGCCAGGGATATAGGCGGAGACGACCTCCATTGCACCATCGTAGAGGCGGCTATCCACAAAAGCACGCACCTTAACAGGGGATTTACCCTCTTGCGCTCGCTTCTGGATGAGTTGGCGGAGGGATGCTCCTTGCCGGGGGGAGAGGACGAAGCCGAAGCAGCGTTTCTCCCCACCACACCACCAGAAGGAGGTATATTGCCGCGCATCAGGCAGATCCATCTGTTGGCGCACCGGCGGCCATTCCCTCATGCCGTCGTAGACGATGCCCAAGGCGCCATATCGCTCCACGGCTAACTCCCGCACCCGGTCAACATCGCCTTTCGTGAGCACAATTTTACCCTGCAAGTCGAGTTTTTCGTACTCCTCCACCTTGGTGCCATCCTGGAGGAGGACAACCTCGGCTTCGATAGGAGATGTCGGCGCGCTTCGCTGAATCAGCGAGATTTTGCTCTCGCGGAAATCGCACAATTTAGCCTGGGCGTCCTCTGGCTCGACGATTTCGAGGGTGCTCGCAAGCGCGTGCCATTCCTGGAAACCTGACTGCCCCCAGTAGCTGAGGCCCTCTTGAGCTGGCAAGGAGATCACCTCCGCGGCAATACCCGCTTCGGTGAGCGCCTCCTGAACATAATAAGCGGCGGCGCGAAAGCCAGGGCTGGCCTGGATGCGATGATATGCGGCAATGCGTGCCACATGGTCTTTGGCAGCGAGGCCCGAAAACTCGCTCCGAACAGTCTTGATCAGGTTCTTTAACATGCAATCCTTTCCTTCCAACATGGGTAGTCCCAAGCTCAAGTGACGGCTCGGCTCTTGCGCGTTGTATTATAGCATCGAGTAGGGAATCTGGCAATGCTGGCCGTCGTGCCGTGAACTACGACATCAGCTTGGCGCAAAGCGGCGATCATGCTATAATCGGCTCTCAATAGAGCACAATGGGCAAAGTCGAGGATGTCGTGAGCATACTTTTATACCTCCTGCTCCTACTGGCAGCGATAGCAGGTTGCCAATCAGAGGAGCCGCGTGTGTCTTCGCTGACCCAGACACCGCCATCGCCGACGCCCATCCCTACCTGGACACCCCTTCCGCCCACTTTGGGCACTTTTTCCTTTTCGACCTTCCTCTCGCCCGCAGGATTCCTGGGGACTCCCGGCTTGATGTTCCCGCAAGGTACACGACGCATCTATGCCACAGTGCCCTATCAAAACGTGAGGGCAAATGCGCTTTTCGAGGAACGCTGGTATCGCGACGGAAAGCTCTGGATCAGCCGCCAGGCGACCTGGGAGACGTGGGCCAAAGGGGCTATGGGTACGCTCATCACCGAAAGTATCTATCTCGACGAGGGGCTGGAGGCGGGCCACTACCGCGTCGAGATTTGGCTGGACGGGCAGTTGGCGCAGACCGGCTATTTCCTCATCCTCTCCAACGCGCCAACCCCAACTATCACCGCTACCCCCACCTCGACGGCGACATCTTCGCCAACGCCGACAGCCACACGGACACCCATCCCCACCGCCACGCCCAGCCCTACCCTCAGCCTGGCTGGCCGGCTCCGCCTGGCCTACCGGTCAACGGTGTACATCTCGACTCCAAAAGATGGAGGAGAGAGGCCAAGCGTCGGCACAGGTTGCGTCGTGGATGGGCGAGGGCTGATCCTGACCGTTCTGCATCTCGTGGCAGATCCCTGGTCGGGCGTGCCACATAATCGGGCCGGGCGGATCGAAGTGGGCGTCAGCGATGACCCATTAACAGAGCCGGTGCAGATGCGTTATCTCGCCCAAGTTGTCGCCACCAATCGTGCTTTGGGCCTGGCCATTCTATACGTCAAGTCTGATGTGCAAGGCAACCCCCTGCCGCGCGCTTTCTCCCTGCCCGCGGCCCGTTTGGGCGACGATCGCAACTTGGCCTCGGCAGCGGATATCCACCTTTGCGGCTATCCCGATACAGGGGACGGGACAGCGGTAGCCGTTCCCGGCCTCTACACAGGACATTCTGAGGACAAGCTCTGGATACAATTTGTCGCGCCCCACATAGACGGATACAATGGCGGCATAGCCCTGAATGACAAGGTGGAGTTTGTCGGCATCGTCTATGGCGTTCGCCGCCCGGATCATGACGCTGGCGCCGCCTGGTATTACCTGCGCCCGATCAATGCTGCCAAGCCATTGATCGCACAGGCACAACGCTGGCTTGATTCGGGGCTGACACGGTAGTGCGAAGAGCAAGGAGATTCGTCACGATGGAGCAGACGGTGTAATGGGAGACTCCCGCCTGCCCGAAAGAGTTGGTGGACGTAGTGGCCGAGTTGGATCAGCTTCTCGCCGTGGTGCGGGACAGCGCCCGCTAGCCGGTGCCGCTCCCCTGGTCTCTACTTGCGGTGCACCCAAAAGCCGATGAGCGCTCCCAGGATCAACAGGGCAATGATTTCCCCCACCCCCACTTTCGGGCCAGCGACCTGTCTGCTCCCGATGAGGAGGATAACCGCGATCACCAGCAACAAGATAAGCCTGACCAACCTGCGCCTTTGTTCTGGAGACATAGCATTCTCCTATCGGTCAAAATCAATGTTAATGCCCACCTGCTTTTGCGCCATTTCGCCTCCCTGTTCTGTGTGGATGCGGTAGAGCCGACGATCTCAGGCCGGCCAAGGCCGGCTGAAAACAATCGTTGGCAATCAGGCCTGGACGGTGACGGTTGTCCGGTCGTCGGTCACATCAAAGGCGGCCAGGGTGGCCTCGCCTTCGCAAAGAAAGGTTTCACTTTTGAAAGCAGCCCGGCTGCCAACGCGTGTCAGCGGCCTGCCGTTCACGGCGATACCACGAATGTCGGCCCCGCTGAGACGAAGCGTCAGGTCAGGGATGCGCATGGGAAGATCGAGCTGGATCGTCTGTCCCTCCACTGCCAAGCGCGCTATAGCGCGAGCGCAGGCGTAACCCGTGATCTCGCTCGGTTTGCACCACTGCGTCCACTCCCCTCGCGGGTCGCGCTCTTTGAGACGTTGCACAATGACTTGGAGCGCTTTGAAGCCGCGCCGGTCCTCATTATGCAGGCCGTAGAATCCCTGCCAGTGGCTGATGAGCACGGCAGGATCGCCAGCATCAATCAGGGCGGGGAGCCTCCCCCCTTGCAGGTCGGCAGTGATGTACCGGTCAATGTCCACCTCGCCGTAGCCGGTCCACGATCCGGTCCAATCGCCGGTAGAGGCAATGATCTCTCCGACGGCAGCGCGTCTGTCTCGCTCCACATGCCAGACGGGGGTTTCCACCGGCTTGTCGGCCCACGCGCGCGTGAAGAAGTAAGGCGTAAGGTTGCCCGTCACCTGCCGCACGGCCTGGCCGACGCATCTGGCATAGAATTCGAGCGTGCGGCTGCCAAATCCGCCAGGGGAGGTGACTCCAGCCGGAGTTAGCCCGACATTATCCAGGATACGGCAGGCGGTGGCAATATAGGCGACGACCAACTCCTCCTGTCCGACCGGCAGAGTCGCCCATTCGTACTGTTCCCAGATTCGGGACCCGAGCGGCTGAAAGGTGTCCAGGTCAACGACAAAGGTGTGAGTGATCATTTCGGGAGTGATATCAAAGGCGGGGACGATCACCTCGCGGCACATCCGCAACCAGCTCTCTTGCTGCGCTTTGCTGAAGAGGGGCAGGCCCTGGTCTATGCGTCCCAAAGCGGCAGGGCAGGGCACGACGCTATATTTGCCGCGCACGCCTCGTTCCAGGCACCATACGCCGAACTCGCGCGTAAAGGATTCGGGGTGGACGAGAGGGACATCCTCCCAACGGCGGCTCTGGCCGTCCACTAGATTGCGATCCCGCATCCAGAAATAGTTGAGGTTGACTAGCATGGTCGAGTCATCTATGATGAGGGAGAGGGGCACACGGTCAAGGGCATGTTGGGTGATCTCTGCTCGCAAGAGGGCCTCCTTGGAACCAAGCAATTTCTGCCTCTGTACCAAAAACGCTACTTTCCTAGCAACTCCATCAGCTCTTGCGGAGATAACTCTGCATCGCGCAGAATCTTGCGCAACACTGGAAGACCTGGCATTAGACCAGAACTCTCTGAACGCCGACGAATTGCGGCAGTTCTTCAGGGCGAGGCTCGTCCTCCAGGCACAATTCGATGACTTCACGGATGTTTTGCAGCAATTCATCTATCGTCCGCCCTTGCGCATAACATCCACGCAATTGCGGAACCTCCCCCACAAAGAAGCCATCCTCATCCTGTTCGATCAGGACATAGAACTCCCGCTTCATCTATTCGGGCCTCCATTTCGCAACCGCCTATTTTGTGGGTCACTATATAAAGCAAAATGCCCCCAAGGGAAATCGAATCCCTGTACCAGCCTTGAAAGGGCTGTGTCCTAGGCCGCTAGACGATGGGGGCACAATCAGAACAATGTTATTGTATTAGAATATCTCGAAAAGTCAAACCTAATAACACCTGCTCTTGAGCCCGCGGCCTCGAAGTGGATTTTGACAAGGGCGTAAAGTTTGGTATAATATAAGTGACGAGGTGCCCCGGACTGCACGGGGATTCATAGTGTGGCTGGAATGCCATGCGCCTGTTGGAGCTGATCCACGGTCTGAGTCCGCAGCGTTTACCGCTGCGGACTCACTCATTTCCTAAGGAATGTGCACGAGTTCCACCTTGTGTTTGAATCTAGCGTAAGCGTTAAACAATTCCAGGTCATCACGAGTAGGTGTATGCTCATTTGACACAAAATCAACCAGATAAGCAGAGAAATCGGCCAACTGTAAACCCACGTAGAATGTAGAGAAACCGAACCAAGGTAGTTCAAGCAACCGAGTTCGTCCCTGCCGGGAGGACACCCAATCACGATGGGCATCAACGAGCCGCCGGTCTTGTACAGCAGTATGCAAGGTGGAACGTGCATCAACCATGAGCATTCCGAATTCATCAATGCGAACGAGTTCTGCATCAACTACCTCAAGTAAACGCGAGAAGGCAAAGCGGTATGCATCATCAGGGCGTACATGCTCCAGCAGGTAACGCTTATCTAACTGCACAGCAAAGACACGACAAGGCAAATCTGCAATCAACTGAGCGATGTCATGGATAGCTTGGATCCGTGTGGGCCAGCTCTGTCTTCTGAAGAACATCTCACCGCGTCTTATATCACGCCCTTTAATCTCGAAATCCTCTGGTTTAGCCCAACTAATAAGACGCCGCTTAAGATCGTTTACCTTACTGTCAACCGTTTGATATTCCTGTGCTGGAATCTCTATGGCAGCCAGAACAAAATACGGATTCTGTTTATCACCTAGACTAGTGCCACTTTCATCAACATAGAAGAGTATCATATGAGCACCTTTCACTGACTTCTAGCTAGAATCGCTGCTTCTACTAGCGATTTCCGGCATGGGAAACATGCGGCACGAACCCCCACTCTTGTGGCGGCCAGTAGGAGAGCCAGGCCTTGCCGATGACCTTGTCTCTGGGAAGCATTCCCCACTGGCGGGAGTCATTGCTGCTCGGGCGGTTATCCCCCAGCACGAACAACTCGCCCGCCTTAACGCGCTGTGGGCCCCAGGAACGGCCTCCATGGTAAGTGACGTATGGCTCCGCAACGGCTTTGTCGTCAACCCAGACGACGCCCTCGCGGATTTCCACCTTTTCCCCCGGCAGGCCGATCACCCGCTTAATGAAATCCTTGCCCGGCGTGGAAGGAGAACGGAACACGATCACATCGCCGCGTTGCGGGTCGTGCAGCCTGTAGCTGATCTTGTCCACAATGAGGAACTGTCCATCGTGCAGGTTCGGCTCCATGCTGTGTCCCTCGATGCGGAAATTCTGCACCAGAAGCCGCAGCACGAGAAAGATCAGTAGGGCCAAGACGACAGTCTCGGCCAATTCTTTTAGCCAGCCCTTCCACTTGGGACCTGTCTCGGCTGGCGCGATGTCGGAGGTGGGAGCCTTTGCTTGGGTGGGTGCATTCAAGTCGTCCATGACCTACTCCTCATCGTATTCGGGGGGAATTATAATCTATCTGGGTGAAAATGCCAATGCAATAACCTTCCTGAAAGCTCAGCGCCTTTTCGCAACGTCCTTGGCATCCGCAGAGCTTGCCTGGCTTTCGGGAGGGTGGTTTGCCCCCAAACTGATACACCCAGAGGGTGCGTGTCTTTTGACGTTCCGTAGACTCTGGATATAATTAAGCACTGGCTGAACAGACCCAACGCAAAGACGCCAAGACGCAAAGGGGTAAGGGTTCTTGGCGTCTTTTCGTCCTTGCGCTTTCATGCTGGAGAACAGTGCATGGAAGACCATTCTCCGAGAGGAGCCTGGATGCCGAAAGAGGCTTTGACTTTCGATATACAGAGATTTTCGCTGCATGACGGGCCGGGCATACGTACCCTGGTCTTTTTCAAGGGCTGCCCACTTCGTTGCCGCTGGTGTCAGAACCCGGAGGGGCTTTCCCCGCATGTCGAGATTGCTTTCTATGGTAACTTGTGCATAGGCTGTGGACAATGCCAGGGCGCCTGTCCCGCTGAGGCCATCACCTACAATGGGAAGGAGCGCATCATCCGAGAGCGATGCACCCGTTGTGGCGCTTGCGCAGAGGTTTGCTACGCCGAGGCGCTGCGGATGGTGGGTCGCTTTTACACCCCGCAGGCGCTGTTGCGTGAAGTGCTGCGCGATGAACCTTTCTACAAGACCTCCGGCGGCGGAGTCACTGTTTCCGGTGGAGAGCCGACCATGCAGCTAGAAGCCTTGCAGGAGTTTCTCCAACTATGCAAGGAGGGCCACCTGCATACGGCATTGGAGACGTGCGGCTTTGCTTCGTGGGAGACGTTGGAGGCCATCCTGCCTTATCTGGACCTGATCCTCTATGATATAAAAGCGGTGGATGCCCGGCTCCACCGAGAGTTGACGCGCCAGGATAACGCACGCATTCTCGATAACCTGCGCCGCCTGGCTGCCACGGGGATACCGTTGATTCCCCGCGTGCCGCTCATCCCGACGATGACCGCCACGGAGGATAACTTGACCGCTATCGCCAACCTGTTGCAGGAATTGGGACTTACCCAGATCCATTTGCTCCCCTATCACCGGCTTGGTGAGAGCAAGCTACTGCGCCTGGACAGCCCTCTGCAACCTCTAAACTTGCCCAGCTTGAGCGAAGGGGAAAAGGAATGGGCGGCATCCCTTTTCAAGGAACGAAAGATCAGCGTATCTATGGGAGGCGGATAAAGAAGGGTAAGATGCCTGATGGCTCAAGCCAGGTACAACCAGAGCGAGTTGCCGCCATTATTCTCGCTGCTGGCGGCGCGCGGCGACTGGGGAGGCCCAAGCAGTTGCTTCCCTTCGGGCGGGGCACGCTTTTGCAGCACGTGCTGGAGATGGTGCTGGCCTCGCCAGTGGATCGGGTCGTACTGGTCTTGGGAGCGTATGCGGAAGAGATCAAGGCCACTTTGCAGCTTTGTCAGGCTGAGCCGAGATTGCGCATCGTCGAGAACTCTTTGTGGGAGATGGGCCTGAGCAGTTCGCTGCGCGCCGGCCTGGCGGCACTGGAGCCGGACATCGCTGCGGCCTTGCTGGTCCTGGCCGACCAGCCCAACATCACTGCCGACCTGATCGCGCGGTTACTAGCCGAGCGGGCGCGGACGGGGGCGCGGCTGGTGGCTCCGGCCTATCGCGGAGAGCGAGGAAACCCGGTCCTCTTCGAGCGGACGCTTTTCGCCGAGCTTGCTGCCGTCACCGGAGACCAGGGCGGGCGACAGGTTGTGGCGAAACACGAGGTCGAATTGGCCACAGTAGAGGTCACCACGAGAGATGCCTTCCTGGATATAGATACGCTGGCCGATTACGAAGGTAGGGGCGAAGCACCGCACGAACAATGATTGTGGAAGGGAAATATGTCACAATATGGGACATCGCTTTTTGGGAGGCAACCACTGGCGATGCCTCGCCCTTACTGACGGAGGAAGAGTTGCGGCAAAAGAGTAAACGTCTGAGTGATATTCGCAGTATGCTGATTGATATGGACGGCGTGCTTTATCGGGGAATGCAGCCCGTGCCGGGGGCAAAGGAGTTCCTGGAGTGGGCACGGAGGCGCGGCATCGCTTTCTTGCTCTTTACGAACAACTCATCGTTGACGCCCGTACAATATGCCGAAAAGCTGCGTAGCATGGACATCATCGCCACGCCCGAGGAGGTCTTTACCTCTTGCGAGGCCACGGCGATGCAGTTGGCGACGATGATCCCGCCGGGATCTAAGGTGTACGTGATCGGCGAAGACGGCATCCGCCAGGCATTGCAGCAAAGTGGCTTCCAGTTTGCCGAAAAGGATGTTGCCGCTGTGGTCGTAGGATGGGATCGCAAGCTCACCTACGACAAACTCAAGATAGCGACTCTGGCCATACGACGCGGCGCATATTTCATCGGCACCAATCCCGACCGCACCTATCCAGCAGAGGAAGGGCTTGTTCCCGGCAATGGCGCAATATTGGCCGCTTTGCAGGCGGCGACCGACGTCGCGCCGTTCATCGTCGGCAAGCCGGAATTGCCCATCTTTCGCACGGCGCTCAGACATCTGCAGGCCGCTGCGGCGAGCACGGCCATCATCGGCGATCGGCCAGAGACGGATGTCTTGGGTGGACAGCGCGCCGGGTTGATGACTATCCTCGTTTTGACGGGCGTCACCGGCATGGCCGAGTTGGAGGCATCCGGTTTGCATCCCGATTGGGTCTTTGAGAACCTTCCTGCCCTGCAGGTGGCATGGGAGATAGAGCGGTAGCCGCACCCTTTATGGACGTGCTCCCCCGCAGGCATGAAGCCTGTGGCTACAGGATCGTCGGGTAGGCGTTTAGTGAAGTGAGGTGTAAAAATGTCGGCAGTAGAGATCTACGATACCACGTTGCGGGATGGCGCGCAGCGCGAAGGGATTTCCTTCTCCGTGGAGGACAAGCTCAAAATCACCCGCAAGCTGGATGAATTTGGCGTGCATTACATTGAAGGTGGCTGGCCTGGCTCCAATCCAAAGGACGCAGCCTATTTTGAACGGGTGCACGAGTTGCCTGTGCGCCGGGCCAGGATCGCGGCCTTCGGCATGACCTGCCGCGCGGGCAGCGACCCAGCGGAGGATGCCAATGTGCAGGCGCTCCTGGAGGCGAAAACTTCGGTGGCCACCGTCGTAGGCAAAAGCTGGACGTGGCATGTTACCGAGGTTCTTCACACAACCCCGGCGGAGAACCTCCGTATGATTCGGGAGACGCTTGCTTACCTGAAGGCGCAAGGCCGCGAAGTGATTTTCGATGCCGAACATCTCTTCGATGGTTACAAGGCGGATGCGAGCTATGCGTTGGAGACCCTGCGGGCGGCACTGGCAGGAGGCGCAGGAACCCTCGTGCTTTGCGATACGAATGGCGGAACGCTGCCGTGGGATGTGCAGCGCATCGTCGCGGAGGTGAAAAAGGCGTTACCACAGGCCAGGCTGGGCATCCATGCCCACAACGATGCCGCTCTGGCCGTGGCCAGCAGTCTGATGGCTGTGGAAGCTGGCTGCACACAGGTACAGGGCACGATCAACGGCTATGGTGAGCGTTGCGGCAACGCCGATCTCTGCTCCATTATCCCCAACCTGGCCCTCAAGATGGGACTGTACCCCGTTTCCGAAGAGGCTTTAGCCCATCTGAGCGAACTTTCCCGCTACGTGGCAGAAGTAGCCAATCTGGCGCACGATAACCATCTCCCTTACGTCGGCCAGAGCGCCTTCACGCATAAGGCCGGCCTCCACGCGGCAGCCACACGGCGCGATGCGGACAGCTACCAGCATATCCATCCCACCCTCGTCGGCAACAAGACGCGCATCCTCGTTTCCGACCTGGCGGGCCGGGGCAACCTGTTGAGCAAGGCGGAGGAAATCGAACTACCCATCGGCGGCGAAGAGGCCGTCAAGATCCTGGATGCGATCAAGGAGTTGGAGAGCCGCGGTTTCAGTTTTGAGGGAGCGGAGGCATCGGTGGAGATGCTGTTGCGGCGTGCGCAGCCCGGCTACATGCCCCCCTTCGAACTGGTAGACTTTATGGTGGTCATTGAGCATCGCCGAGGGCGCGGCATATTGTCCGAGGCCGCCGTCAAGGTGATCGTGAATGGCGAGGTCGTCCACACGGTCGCAGAGGGAAACGGCCCCGTCCATGCCCTGGACCTTGCGCTGCGCAAAGCTCTATTGCCGGTATATCCTGATGTCGCCAACATCAGATTGTCCGATTACAAAGTGCGCATCCTCAATAGCGAGGGCGGCACCTCCGCCCAGGTGCGCGTGCTCATTGACTCGGAAGATGGTCGTCGGCGCTGGTCTACCGTCGGCGCGAGCACCAATATCATTGAGGCCAGTTGGCGCGCCCTGGCGGACAGCATCGAGTACGGGATTACCTCGGCATAGCCGCCCCTTCACCAGGGGATCGGGCCAAAGCGACTGAAATTCTGTGCGACAAGCACCAAATCGTCCAGGTTTACCCAGCCATCGCCAGTGATGTCGGCCCAGGGATCGGAGGGCGGACGAGTGCCATAAGCGCGGGCGACAATGATCAGATCTTGCAAGTCAATCCTCCCGTCGCTATTGGCATCTCCGCCGAGCAGGGTTACTATCGGCAGCGTAATGCTATGTCCGGGCAGGATTTGCACCCCCCGCCTCTCCGCCACCAGGTAGCCCGGCGCATAGGCGCGAATGGTATAGACGCCCGGCGGGACGGAGGAAACCGTGTAGCTGCCATCGCCTTTGGTCACGGCAGTCGGCAGTCCGCTCAGTTGCACCACAACGCCAGCCCGACCGTTACGTCGCTCTAGATGTATCACACCGGTCACGTCGGGCCGCGCGCTGATCGGAAGAATGTCATTATTGCTGCGCGGCTCGATTTGATAGAACCCATCCCTGAAAAAGAGGACACCGTGCACAGCCGCCAGGTCATTGCCTGGCTGGGGGCGGTATGCATAGCCGGCGCGGTTGCCAACGCGAGCACCCACGCCAGAGGAGTCACGAATTTCCCATGTATTGCCCCCCGGCCCGACGCTGGCAATGGTCACTTTGCCCGTGCTGACGAGCACTCCTTCAAAGGATTCGGCGGTTGGAGAGCCGAAGGCGATGTCCGGCGTGCGAATGAGCACCGGTATGGGCAGAGGGTTGCCTCCCTGGATCACCATAAAGTTCGACACTTCGGTCAGGGTGGTCAGATTGTTGTCCTCCACCACTTTGGCGGTTAGCACGATAAAGCTGCCCAGGGCGGGCTGGCGCTGCGTGTCTGCCACGTAAATGCCGCTCCACGGGCCGGTCATCGGTTCCTGGATGATATATCCGCCGGGGAAGAGGGCGGTCACCAGGCCGCCAGTGGTGATCACCTGGCCACGGTAGGGCGAATCTCCGGAGGGCGCTGTGGTGTATTGGATCTCGTGGATAGCCACTTCGTTGATGGCGTAAGCGGGAGATAACAATAGGATAACAGCGACTAAGGCCGCAAGCAAACGGGCACGACGCAGGCTCATCATATCTCCTCCGTGCTACACCCCCATGGCATCTGTGGACGTGATGGCTATATTGTAACATAGCTATCATCCCCTGTCAACTATATCCTGTGAACAAACAACCTTCCCGAAAGCTAGTTTCGTAGAGGCCCGTTTTCTGGCAGAAAACGGGCCTCTAGGCCGTTGCCGCTTTTTGAAAGATTGACGGAGAGGTGAGATGCCACTATACTATGGCCAAACAGAGCTGGCACCAGTAAAAGCATACAACAACTCGCTGAGAAAGAAAGGCCCAAATGGGAAAGAGCGCACTAACGCCGAGAAGACGGGTAGAGATCGCTATGCGCGGGGGACACAGCGACAAGGTTCCCTTCACCATGTACGAGTGCATGATCCCGCAGTGCGATATAGAACGCCAGATGCGCAACCGGGGGCTGTGCATCGTCCAGCGCCGCGTTCCTGTGTACAAGATGCACCGCCCCAATGTCAAGGTCACCCAGCGTGTCTACTGGGAAGGGGACAAACAGTTCACCCGCACTTATTACGAGACGCCGGTGGGCACGGTCAGTACGCTGGATGAGGCTGCCGGATTCACCTCCTGGCACCACGAAAAGATGTTCAAAACGCCCGACGATTACCAGGTGCTCATGTTCATCGTCAAGGATGAGCAGTATGAAGTGGATTACACGAACTTCACCCAGGCGGAAAAGGACTTTGGCGAAGACGCCATCTTTCGCGCCAGCTTCGGCCTGGAGCCGTTGCAGGCGCTCATTTCCGGCAATCTGATCGGGATGCAGGATTATTGCATCCAGTGGATGGAGAACCGCGACGAGATATTGAAGCTGTACGATGCGCTCGTCGAGAATCGCCGCAAGATTTACCCCATCGTTGCTGAATCTCCCGTCTCACATGCTAATTACGGCGGCAACGTTGTGCCGGAGATCATCGGCCTGGAGAATTTCAGGAAGTACTATGTGCCGCATTACAATGAGGCAGCGGAGGTCATGCACCGCCATGGCAAGCTGATCGGGGTACACTTTGATGCCAACTGCAAGCTGCTATCGGAGGCGATTGCGGGCACCGATCTGGACTACATTGAAGCCTTCACCCCCTGGCCGACGACGGATATGACTATGGCCGAAGCCCGCGCCGTCTGGCCGAACAAGGTGCTCTGGATCAATTTTCCCTGCTCGCTGCACCTATCCCCGCATGAGGAGATCGTGCAGGCCACGCTGGACCTGATTGACCAGGCGAGGACGCCCGACGGCCTGCTCATCGGTATCACCGATGACGTGCCGGAGGACCGCTGGCGCGACAGTTGCACGGCGATCATGGATGGCTGTGATCTCCATGTGCAACTGCATCCGGGACTGTACAGGTAGGGAGCGAGATGCTGAGTAAAGGGGAGGCCTTGGCCCTCGTGCAGCGGGAGCTGGGTGATTCGGCCAAGGTGGCCCATTCCCTGCTCGTGGGACGCTTGATGAAGGGGCTGGCGGCCCAGTTCCAGGCGAATGCCGAACTTTGGGAGATCGTGGGCATCCTCCACGATTTAGACTATCCGGCCACCGAGTTCGACCTGACACAACATGGGCTGGTGACGGTGCGGATGCTCGGCGACTCCTTGCCGCCGGAGGCTTTGCAGGCCATCGCTGCCCACGACCACCGCAGCGGCCTCCGTGCGGATTCGCTTTTGGCACGATCGCTGCGCGCAGCGGATGCCCTCGCTGCTATCGCTTCCCGTGTCCCGCCAGGAGAGTTAGCGCAGTTGGCGGGGCAGGGCGAAGAGGCTTGTGCTGCTCTCCGTGAGAAGTTAGGCCAACGTGCTTACCTGAGCGACATGGTGGAGGAGTATGCCAAAGCGTACAGTCTAACCCCTGAGGATATACTCAAGATTCTGTGAACTCTGTGTGAGATAAAGTAAGTGAGGAGGAACGGAACGAAATGGCTGCATTGCAGACGGTGGTCGAGGCTGTGCAAAATGGGGAGGAGGGAGATGCCATCCTCGCCGTGCGCAGGGCTGTGCAAGAAGGTGTGGCGGTCAATGACATCATTGACGCACTGACCGCCGGGATGCGCGAGGTGGGACAGCGTTTCGCCCGCATGGAGATTTTCCTGCCAGAGATGCTCCTCGCCGCACACGCTATGCAAGCGGTGATGAGAGAACTAGAGCCGGAATTGCGTAAATCAGCCAGAGCCACGCCAAAGAAGGGAGCCATAGTCATTGGCACGGTGCAGGGCGATATGCACGAGATCGGCAAGGACATCGTCATCACCCTGCTCCGTGTGCAGGGCTTCGAGGTGCACGACCTGGGGGTGAATGTGAATGCGTTAGACTTTGTGCGGAAGGCAGAAGAAGTACATGCCGACATCATCGGCGCGTCCGCACTGATGACGACCACCATGCCCGGACAAAAAGAGATCATCGAGTTGCTCAAGGCGAAGGGTATCCGCGACAAGTATCACGTGATCCTGGGCGGTGCTCCTGTAACCGAAGAGTGGGTGAAAGAGTGCGGCGCCGATAGCTGGGGCGAGAACGCCGGCATCGCCGTGCAAATCCTGGAGCGCGTCATGGCCGAGAGGAGGAAATGAGATGCCTCCCTTCAAAATGTGGGAGATCATGGAGCGGGCCAATAGCGGCCCTTTTTGCGAAGACGATGACTTTACCTACAAGCTCTTCCTGACCAAGATGAAAGAGGTCATCGTAAAGTACGGCATCCAGTACGATCCGCAATACCCTGTTCCTGCCGACGATGACCTGGCCGACCGCATCTGGCAAGCCGCAGCCGAGTTTTTCCTCACCGTGGGCGTGCTCAACGTGAACACCCATCGCCGCATCCTGGTGGACGAGTCCGAGCTGAAAGAGGCGCTCTATCACGCGCCGGGTCGTTACATCGTCGGCGCGGGGAAGGACGCTCGTCTCTGGGAGCGCCGCCGCGTCGAAGATATGCGGCCACCTCTCTGCATCTACAGCCCGGATATCACCTGTGACGAGGGAATCTTCCTGCCCATGTCTATCGCCTACATCCAGGAGCCGCTGGCCGATGGCGTCTGCGCACCAATCCTGGAGGAAAGCATGGGCCTCAGGATCAAATCGGGCACGCCGACGGAGATGGCGGGAGTGGTAGAACATGCCATGAGCCTCCGCCAGGCGGCTAAACTCGCGGGAAGGCCCGGCCTCTTTCTCATCGCCGTGGGCACAGCGCAATCGGATACCGGCCAGATCGCCGTGAGCAACGACGAGTGGGGCGTGCGCCATACCGATGGGCGGCTGATCGGCGTGCTAACCGAGTGCCGCATTGACAACGAGTTGGTGAACAAGATCGCCCATTGTATGCAGTTCGGCTGTTTCATCGGGTGTCTATCCGGGGCGATCTACGGTGGATATGCCGGACGCGCCGAGGGCACGGCGATCCTAGAGACGGTCTATCACCTGATCGGGCTGACCATCTACCAGGCCAACTTTCAGCAGAGCTTCCCCTTCCACCTGCACTACACCTCCAATAGCGGGCGCGAGATGCTCTGGCTGGTGAGCCTGGTGCAGCAGGCAGTGGCCCGCAACAGTCGTATCCTTTCTACGTCCAACGGCTTTCTCAACGCCGGGCCTGGCACGGAGATGGTGCTCTACGAGGCGGCTGCGCACGGGTTGGCGAGCGTGGTCTCCGGCGGCGACCTGTGGGAAACAGCGGTAGCGCACAACAAGTACCGCAACTATGCCACGCCATTAGAGGCACGGATGGCCTGCGAGGTAGGGCACGCCGCGGCGCGACAGGGGATGAAGCGCGACCAGGCCAACGAAATCGTGCTCCGGCTCCTGGACAAGTACGAGGCACAAATCGCTGACGCGCCTAAAGGCAAGCCATTCCAAGAGTGCTACGATGTGCGCACCGCCCGCCCACTGCCCTGGTATCTGGATATGTACAAGAAGGTCAAGGACGAAGTAGCAGCGATGGGGGTCAGCTTCCCGTATTGACAGTATGCCTAAGGGACAAAATTCCTCAAGGTGAGTGGCAGATACGCTCGGTTCGGAGGTGGGGATACCTGTATCTCCGCGTCATTGCCGATGATAATAGGATCAATCGGTATAGCCCCAGGGTAGAACATGAGCACCGATTTGAAGGCGATCTTGCCCGTGCCAACCCCGCTGCCCTGAAAGAGGATCGAGGCTAAGATGCCATTGCCGCTCACAGGCGGGCCTTGGTTTACCGCCACAGCGTAAGCAATGTCTCCCTTGTCGTTATCCGCGTTGTTGTAAACCACGATACTTTGTGTGGGAGTGAGAAAGTTGCCGGGTGCAATCTGGACTCCTGGCTGTGCCAGGTTGGCATCCACGACCTGAAGAACCGTTGGGTCAAAGCTCGCTTGGACAATAACGGCGTAAAGACGGTCGGCGTTCGAGATTTCCAGAGTGACCGTGGCGTAATCGCCATAGCTGATCCCCTGGCGCAGGGGCGCGAAATCTATTCTCGTTGTTGGTGTGATAGGGGCCGTCGCCCCAATATTCGCACTGTTCTGGGGTTGGGGGAAACGCTCAGCCTCGACCGGCTGTTGGAAGGCGACCGGGTAATCGGCAACAAGCCCCGTGTCCGCGCCAGAGAGAGCCTGGCCCCAGGAGCTTGCTCCGCCACCTCTATCAGCGTAAGCAAGAGCGATGCTCAGGCTCAGCAAAACAAGGATTTTCAGTAGATTACAGATTCCGGGCAATGTCATTCTGAGGCGCGCTTTTTGCGCCGAAGAATCTCGTCCCAGCCAGACGAGATTCTTTGCTCTGCTCAGAATGACAGACGTTGATCTACTGACTCTGGGAAAGGTTTGGATTCTTCTCACGTGAAAGACCCCTTTTCCGCAATGTTCTGTACTATATGCGCTTCACTCATGGGGCATTGCGTAAGACTCGTGGGAAGTAGCTCCAGCCTCTCAGCGTGATTCCCGCGGCCTCGATGCGTCTGATAACGTGGCTCAGTCTAACCTTTCATGACCCCAAGAGGCACCAGGTGGGCTACTTTTCGCGCCAAGCCAGCGCCATGCACGACTTCGATAACCCGATCCACATCTTTGTAGGCCTCAGGAGCTTCTTCGGCCAGGCCAGACATGCTCCCCGCTTTCACGACGATCCCTTCTTGTTCCAATTGCTCCCGCAATTCGCTGCCCCGCACCTGTCGTTTAGCGGCGTGGCGACTCTGGACGCGGCCTGCGCCATGGCATGTCGAGCCAAAGGTCTGCTCCATGGCCACCTGCGTGCCAACGAGGACATAGGAAGCTGTGCCCATGCTGCCAGGGATCAACACCGGCTGACCCACGTCGCGGTAGACAGGAGGCAACTCCGCAGAGCCGGGGCCGAAAGAGCGAGTGGCACCTTTGCGATGCACACAAAGCCGCATTCGTTTCCCGTCCACTTCATGCTCCTCGACTTTGGCGATGTTGTGCGCCACGTCGTAGACCATGTGCAGTTCCCGATGGGGGATCTTGCCCGCGAGGACCCGCTCAAAGGTCTGACGAACCAGGTGAGCCATGATCTGCCGGTTGGCCCAGGCATAGTTTGCGGCACAGACCATGGCCTGGAAATAGGCTTGCCCTTCGGGGGAATCAAAAGGCGCGCAGACTAATTCTCGGTCTGGCAGACGAATGCCATATTTGGTGGTAGCCGGTTGCAAGCTGCGCACATAGTCGGTGCATACCTGATGGCCCAGAGCGCGCGACCCCGAATGGATTTGCACAGCGATGCGGCCGGGATAAAGGCCGAACACTTTGGCGATTTGCTCGTCGTATACCTCGACGACCTCGTCTATCTCCAAAAAGTGGTTGCCGGAACCGAGGGTTCCCTGCTGGGTGCGGGCGCGTTCGCGGGCGCGTGCGCTGACCTTGCTGGGATCGCCGCCCGCCATGCTGCCCTGCTCCTCGCTCCGTTCGAGATCCTCCTCCGTGCCATAGCCCCTCTTGCGCACCACCCAGGACGCGCCCTTCTCCAGAAGCTGGCTCATCTCCTGCTCGGACAGCCTAATGGCCCCTCCTTCGCCAACTCCGCTGGGCACCGTCTGGTACAAGGCATCCATCAACGTCCTGAGATAGGGCTGCAATTCCTCCCGCATGATATTGGAAGACAGCAGTCGCACACCACAGTTGATGTCGTAGCCCACGCCGCCGGGCGAAATCACGCCCGATGGCAACTTGGTAGCCGCCACCCCGCCGATGGAGAACCCGTAACCCTGGTGGATATCGGGCATGGCCAGGGAGTACTTCACTATGCCAGGGAGCGTTGTCGTATTGACCAATTGCTCCAAAGATGCATCGCGCAGAGAGAGTTCCAGCAACTCTTCATCCGCATAGATGCGAGCAGGCACCCGCATATCGGCGCGATAGCTGGTCGGGATTTCGTACAAGAACTCGCCGCGCTTGATCATATCCGCCTTTTTGACCATGGTACACCTCCTGCAAAAACGGGTGCATTTCACTTTTGGGACAGCGGCAGCCTAGAGACCCGTTTTCTGCCAGAAAACGGGTCTCTGTGGGCGCATTTCTCGTTTCGCCCCAGGACTGAAATGCACCTGCAAAAACTACGTGTCCCCTTCCCCAGACCTGACCGGTTTTGGCAAATTGTCAGGTCCGTAGACTCATCAAACATCAAAGATTATGTCTACTGTATACCCTGAACGGCTACGCTCGATAGATAAACCGTGAAAGGTTGTAGCCTTAATGACCTTTTTCAGCGCGGGCGCTTTGCCCCCGCCGACCTCGACCTTTAACCGCGCCGGTTGCAGTTCGCTGAAAACGAAGCGGTTGAAACTCTCCTGGTAGGCATCTGCCAGGTAGAGTAGCTCGTTGAGCCAGTCTACGAG
>Ga0129297_10000334_pt1 | contig 22603 bp, 21 predicted proteins | sample I18A1metaG_FD_94708 | JGI IMG/M metagenome (GOLD analysis project Ga0129297, IMG submission 94708) | Lake sediment bacterial and archeal communities from Gulf of Boni, Indonesia to study Microbial Dark Matter (Phase II) - ​I18A1 metaG | ecosystem: Environmental > Aquatic > Freshwater > Lake >... | reverse complement strand
TTGTGGCGAGCGCTATGACCCTCAGGAAGTTGGAGTATCTCCAGTTCGAGGAGGGGTTGGAGAAGCGTCCCAGCGTTCAGCTCTAGGCGAAGAATCTTGGCTGAGACCAAGCAGATAGCGATCCTAATCCTTCTCACATTCCTAATAGGCATCTCAGGTCTAACTCTGGTCAGCTACGTTCCGTCCCTCGCCGAGGAGGATACGGTTGTCGAGGAGTATGTTGCTACACTCCATGCGAATGGTACGCTTGTAGAGGACTACACGTATTTGGTGAAGGCATCTGATCGGTATAGGATGCTGTATCGGGTTTGGGATGCTCCTCTATCAATTGGCGAGCTGAACAAGCCATATGTACAGTTTCTGCGCGCCTCCTCCCAAGGCCAGATAAGCTATGTCAAGGATTTCCAAGGCTCCGTCTGGATGGAGGATCGATTCAAGAACGATCCGCAAATACTTGGTTCGGTCAGATCGCTGGCGGATCTGAACGAAGTTGGCATTTTCAACCCTAACCGGTTCGGAGCAGGAACATACAAGGTCAGATATGTCTTCCTTCTGCATCCTCCCTTGGAATATGATGACTCTTGGTGCCACCTGAACCTGCAGCTTGCGAGCAGGCATCTGAAGTATCGAAACGTCAAGGTGCTTATCAACGATTCAGGATACTCTGAAACCATCTACATGCGTCCACCACCACTGAGAGAGGCGAGGGATGGAAGTGAGATCTCGTTCTTCGGGAGCGTTGCGAAAGACGAGCTCCTTGAGGTGGAATTACTGTTCAGGAAGGATGTTCTGGGTGTTCTGAATGGATTTCCGAGAAGAGTTGACAATGTGAAGGGTCTAACGACCAGCGCGAACAGCCTCTACCTGACTCAATACCATGTAGCTCAAATTCTACGGGGCGGAGCGAAAGCTCTGGCCATACTCATCGCACCGATTTTGGCTCTATTGTATCTGGCTTTTGGCAGGGAGAAACGTTTTGTTGTTCCGAAATATCTGAGCACTGTTCCAAACAAAGAACGGAAGCCTTGGATTGTGAATCTCGTCTTCAAAGGTGATGTCTTCGACTTTGATGAGAACGGCTTCTACGCCACTCTTCTAGATTTGCACATGAAACGCAAGATCCGTATCGACGAAAAGAATGGAGGGCTTCTGATACGGGTTCTTGACGAGGCAGGAGGAGACGTCTATGAAACACGTGCGCTGCATTTCTTACGAAGCTTGTCGAAAGGCGGGGTTCTGGATTCGGATTCAGTCAAAAAGTCTGCTGAAACCCTCGCCGAGAGTGGATCTATGCTTGAATTGCTGCAGTTGAAAGGTGAACTGAACTATCTTAGCAGTGAGGCTGAGCCGAGCATAGCTTCTCAGTTCGCGATTAGCGGCAGAAAGAGACTTCTGCCCCTGGCTCTCTTCTCAGCCCTTTTCCTAGCGGCATCTCTTCTGGCCTTGTTCGCGTTACCCGGCGTGTTCTCTGTCCTAAGCATGGCTGTTGTTGCATCGATCATACCAGTCGTACAATCAGTGATAGCTGTCGCCTTTCCTTCGACGCTCTTCGGCAAGTGGCTTGGCCTTGCGTACAAGGAGAAGCTTGAATGGGGTTCTTTCAGGAGATTTCTATCAGATCTGGCTCTCATAAGAAAGTACGTGCCGCAAGATCTGTCGATGTGGGGAGAATGGTTGGTGTATGGTACGGCTTTGGGTGTGGGAGACAATGTTGTGAAAGCTATGGAAGAACTCAAGATTCAGCTGCCCGAAGTGAACATTGCGCCTAGAATGCCTCTGATGTTTATGCCAGTTATGTTGGCTGGTGTGCCTAGCGGTCGTGGAGGAGGTGCAGGTGGAGGCGGGTTTGGTTCCGGCGGAGGTTTTGGTGGAGGGGGAGCGGGAAGACGGTGACTAACGCGATGCTCTCTTTGCGTTTCGCTCCATGTTACTCACTTGATCTCAGCTTTTCTTGCATTTGAATGAAAGTTGTTGGTTCAGAGCTTATCCAGATCTTAAGGTAGCCTCGACAAGATTCTTTCTCTTCGGAACAGTTTGACGCCGACGTAGAACACGACGAGATCGACGAGTGCAAAGATTGCTGCTAGTGCACCAAGCATGATAGGTCCGAATACTATCACTCCTGAGATCTGTCCGAATATCATCATTAGCACTGGCAGAAGCAGAATGCCGCTGATCTGTTGGGCCTCTCTAAATCCTTTGGCTTTTGTTGAGATCATTATTGTTAGGCCTATGCCTGTGAGGGCTACGGTTGGCGCGACTCCGAGGATCAGTATGGTCCAGGCCAGATTGGGGAACAATAGCCTGCCTTGGAATATGGGAAATGAGAAGAGATCAATTACTATTGAATAGATGGCAAAAGACGCCAAGGTTACTATCATCGCCGGGACGAAGGATACGAGGGCTTTTCCAAGTAGAAGCTCACTGTCTGATATTGGAGTTGCCAAGAGTGCTTCGATTGTTTTTCTTTCCTTCTCTCCTGCGAAGCTGTCTGAGGCTATTACGCTTGATGCCATGATAGGGATTATCAGGAAGAATGGCGCGAAGAAATAGAGAGACATGACGTAGATCAGGACCTGCCAAGGAGTCATTCCCGCCAGCTCCTCTCTCACGTGACCGGGAAGGCTTCTGATCATTGCAGTGGAGTTCTCCAGCGGATATGTTGACGCATGAGATAAGCCAGGAATCACAATGACAAGTGTCGGAAGCAGAACCGAGATAAGGAAAGGTATCGCCACCATTGGCAAAAGGATCTGCCAGTTTCTTCTAATCTCACGCCAGTCCTTCTTGAAGATGAGCATTACCATGCCAATTCTCATGGTGTCTTCTCCTTCACTAGCTTCAGGTAGGCTTCTTCCAGCGAAGGCTTGATCTCACTGACCGAGAGTATCATTCCTCCTGCATGAACGATTCTTCTGACTACTTCAGGGGTGGAAGCGTTGAGATCGTCAACAGCGATCGTCAATGTTCCTTCACTGTTATTCGATCTGATCTCTCTGACTTCTTTGATCTCCTTGACCGCTTGCACAATGGATGAGGTGATTTCTCTAAGCGAGATCTTGAGCGTCGGCTTCCCTGCTATTTTGCCTTGAAGCTCTTCAGGCGTCCCAATTGCGACCGATCTACCTTTGTTTATGATTGTCACTCTGCTGCATAGCTTCGCCGCGTCTTCCAAGCGATGGGTGCACAGCAGAATCGTATGTCTTTCGCGACGGCCCAGGCGAGTGACCAGCTCTCTGATCTCTTTCGCAGATTCAGGATCGAGGCCGGTGGTCGGCTCGTCGAGGAACAGGATCGGTGGGTTATGTACTAGCGTTCGGGCGATTGCGAGTCTCTGCTTCATTCCTTTCGAGAATGTCGCTACCTTGCTGTTTCTCTGTTCCCACAACTGAAATGACTCAAGCAGCTCTTTGATGGTGTCTCGTCTCTTTTGGTCGTCGGAGAGGCCGTAGGCCTCTGCGAAAAAGTCCAAGTTCTCATATGCTGTTAGCCTTTCATAGAGACTTGGGTTCTCGGTTAGTATCCCTACGATTTCTCTGACCTTCTGAGGCTCGTGAGTTATCTCATATCCGCCGACTTTGGCGGAGCCTTCTGATGGCGAGATGAGGCATGCTAAGATGCGGAGTGTTGTTGTCTTGCCGGCGCCGTTCGGCCCAAGGAGGCCGAAGATTTCTCCTTCCTCAACCGAAATAGTGAGCTGGTTTACTGCTGTGATGGCGCCGAATCTCTTAGTCAACTGGTTCAACTCAATACTTGGCAAGCAGAATCTCCTTCATCCTTAGTCTTCTTTCTTCAGTTCAGCAGAGGCTGATCTGCTTCTGAATCTCAGAGCGATCTTTGAGAGAATCAGAATCGGTGAGAAGTATATTGTCCCGGTCAATGCGCTCGCAATCATGCCGAAAAGAACATTCGTGGACTCCGAGTTGGATGAAAGAGGTGTGACGGCTGCCGCTGCTATTCGAAGCGAAGCAATTAGTGGAGAGATCAGAATTCGCGCCAATGACCTGAGAAAGGAGGCCTTCTCCAGAATCTCTGCAGCTCTCGGGCTGAATGAGTAGTAGAATTCATCAAATGCCTTCATGAAATGTTTCCCAGCGAAGCTTCTCAGTATTGTCTCATCTCGGAGTTCTCTCAGGAACTGCAGATCTGGAGCGAGCTCTGACTCATGGGCTGCTGATGCGATTATGCATCGCCTTGTTCCCGGTGTGACGGTTATCGTTATGGTGGTTTTGGCTGATGTTGTCGCAAGGAGCTGTGTTGTCCCAATCTCCGTAACTGTTGTGGTGGTTGTCGTCGTTGTTGAGTATATCCAGATTATGGCTACTGTGGTCGGAGCTGTCATGGTTGGAGAGAGGCTTGTGGAGGTGTAGGTCATTCCGGTTGTTCTCGTTGTTGTAGTCAGAGAGAACTCTGTTGTTGTCGTAGTTCTAGTCCACGTTGTAATGGTAATCGTCGTTGTGGTTACAGTAGTCGATGAGGTCTTTGTTGATGTGGTTGTGGTCGTGCTTGTTGAAGTTGTTGTGATCGTGTTCTCTGCACCTTGCTCACCGAGCAAGGAGCCTATCTTCGGCGTAACTGCTCTGGGTTCACCGTGAAGAGCTGGGGGTCGAAATAGAGGGCTCGATTCAGCTCCGGTTGAGACAAATGTTGCCACGATGAGGATGATTGCCATGGATACTAAGATTGGTGCGCAATAGTCCCTGTGGCAGGCCTTCATCATCGCAGATCGCTCTGACATTTGCTCCAGCTAGTGTAATGTTCTTTTCAGTATCCCGTAAGATGCGACAGCGATCCACACCAGGTTTACTGCCGCTGAAGGGTAGGCATTGTTTGCTATTGCGTTGACTGCGAGGCCAGTTCCTCCGGCCAGATTCATTGCGTGATAGAGTCTTCTTTCTGCGTCAAGCTTCCTTGTTGTGATCAGGAAGTAGGCCAGAAGGACGAGGACTGCGCCGATCCATCCTATTGTTTCGATTAGGGAATTCGTCATTGCGGTCATCTGCTTGATGCGCTGCTTGCTAGTCTTCGCGGTCGTACACTGGGTCTTTGCCTATCCATCGGCTTGATGGGACCGCTGGAACGGCAGCGCGTTCCTCGGGGCTTAATGTGATCTCTAGGCCTTTGATCGTGTCATTGAACTGTTCTAGGTTTCGGGCGCCGATGATGGGGCAGGTTACTCTTGGTTCGCTGAGGATCCAGGCCAGTGCAAGCTGTGCAGGCGTGCACGTTTTCTTTTTCGCGGTCTCGACGAAGCGTTCAACGATGCTTAAGGCTTCGTCGGTGAAGTAGCGGGTGTGGTACATCTTGAAGGCTTCAAGGCGTGCGCCTGAGGGCAGCTTTTCGCCACGTCTGTATTTTCCTGTCAGCATGCCGCCGGCCAGCGGGTTGTAGATTATGACTCCAATACCTTGGTCTTGGCAGAGGGGTAGGATCTCGGTTTCTATGCTACGGTTGAGGGCGTTGTACACTGGCTGGATGCTGATGAAGCGTGACCAATGGTGCTGGTCAGAGATGTGTAGGTATTTTGATAGTTGCCACGCAGTTAGGTTCGAGCATCCGATGCATTGGACTCTGGTTTGCCTGATCAGATCGTTTAGTGCTTGTAAGGTTTCTTCTGGAGGCGTATTGGGGTCCCAGCGGTGAATTTGGTACAGATCTATCGCTTTCGTCTGCAGTCGTCTTAGGCTTGCTTCGACTGCGTGTTGAATGTGTAGCCGCGACAAGCCTTGATCGTTTGGTCCTTTGCCCATGGCGCCGTACACCTTGGTTGCCAGGACTATGTCATCGCGGAGATCTCGCTGTTTCAGCCAGCGGCCCACAACTTCCTCAGATTTCCCCGTGGAATAAACGTCCGCCGTGTCAAGGAAATTTCCTCCCAGCTCTACGTATCGATCCATGATCTTGAAGGAAGTCGCTTCATCAGCCTCCCGTCCAAAAGTCATGGTCCCCAAGCAGATGCGCGAGACCTTTAGTCCTGAGCAGCCTAATCTGACGTAATCCATGAGACAATCCCTTCCACTTTGGATATTACCGCTCAAAAAGGTATCTTGGACGTGAAGGGGCTACTGGCATTTGGGCTCTCGAAAGGTCTGTTTCATCTAGGTCTTGCTTGGTTTGGCTATGATCTCCTTGACTACCATGTCGAAGAGGTTGTGAGAGTTGGCGGGCTTGATGACTATTGCTGTGTCAGCTCCTCTCCCTGAACCCGATATCGCTATCACGTCTTTGTCTGCTGGGATCAATCCAGCATCCGCGGCCATCGCTGTGATCTCGACACATACCTTCATTCCTTGACCGAAAAGCCTCAATGTCTCAGCTATGATGCCTACGGGATACATCGTGTTGAATCTTTTCTGTATGGCTCTGTTGACTCCGGAGAATGCGTGTGTGGTTGTCAAGATCTTTCCTCCTCCGGCCTTGATCTTCTTGGCCATTTCGTCGCTCAGCTCTTGTAGTCCAGGTTCCTTCATGCCGGTCACATGGCTTACAACGATGACATTGTGGTCTTTGAAGGTTTCAACAGCCTTTACTCCAGTCTGTCCTCCTGTGCTTGCGACAACAATGTCCCTGATGCCAAGCTCAGTGGCGCGGTCTTTCGCAGCCTTAAAAGTCTCATCTGTATTGGTTTCGCCTCGATCGGAGAAATATATGATCATCTTCTTGTTCAGCAAATCAGACACCTTGAACTTGAAGTGTAGTCATGAACTGATATAGATTTATGTTGATTGGGAAAGCGGTTTCCTGTCTCCGCTCAAGTGCATTAGATTCTTCTGAACGTCTGTCAAATCCCGAGTTTGCTTCAAGTTTTATAAAAAAAGCTCTGGTAGATTGGATGGTGGTTTGTATGGCCGAAAGAGAGAAGGAGAAGGCTCTGAGCTGGATCTCAGAGAATGAGTCACGCATTATTGAGGTTAGTGACAAGATCTGGGAGTTCGCGGAGCTTGGTCTTCAGGAGTTCAAGTCCTCGGCGTTGCTGGCTGACGAGTTGAGGAAGGCGGGATTCAAGGTGGAGATGGGGGTCGCGGGGATGCCTACCGCCTTCGTGGCGACCTGCGGCTCAGGCAGGCCCGCTATTGGGATAATGGGTGAGTATGATGCATTGGGCGGAGTATCTCAGAAGGTTGTTCCTTGGAAGGAGCCGGTGGTCGAGGGCGCTCCGGGCCATGGTTGCGGCCACAACATTCATGGCACATCGGGAATGGCTGCCGCGGTTGCGACCAAGGTGGCCATGGAGGCGTTTGGGATGAAGGGCACTGTGAAGTTTTTCGGGACCCCGGCGGAGGAGACGGCTGGCGGCAAGGTCTACATGGTTAGAGACGGTGTGTTTGATGGCTTGGATGCGGTCCTGAGCCATCACCCTGGCTCAATGAACACTGGTGGTTACTCTGGGAACAATGCAGTGAACGATGCGAAGTTTCATTTCTACGGGGTTTCGTCTCATGCGGCAGGTTCTCCTGAGCAGGGAAGGAGTGCGATAGATGCGGTTGAGCTGATGAACATTGGTGTGAACTATTTGCGTGAACACGTTATCCAGGAGGCTCGGATGCATTACGTGGTGACTTCTGGTGGGGATCAACCGAATGTGGTCCCTGCGTATGCATGCTCATGGTATTACATACGGGCTCCGGAGAGAGATCAGGTCGAGCAGATATACAGTAGGGTCATTGAGGTCGCTAAAGGCGCCGCTATGATGACCGGGACGACGGTCAAGGTGGAGTTTGTCAGCGGCCTATACAACAAGATCCTGAACAGGGCTCTGAACGATCTCATAATCAGCAATATGCGTGAGATCGGTCCGCCGCAGTATGCTGAGGATGAGGTCAAGTTCGCGAAGGAGATCTCCAAGACGATAACTGCGGAGACCAAGAGAGATTGGTTGAGGAAGTCGAAGAGGCCGGATTGGGAGAAGCTTCTGGATGTTGAGTTGGATCGGACAGTTCCTGACACATGGGAGAGGTGGGGGGCTGGGTCAACTGATGTGTCTGACGTGAGCTGGAAGGCCCCTGCAATGGAGCTCACAACATCAACGTTTGTGCTGGGCAGTCCCGGCCACTCTTGGCAGAACACGGCGCAGTCAGGTATGGGAATCGGGCACAAGTCTCTGATCTTTGCAGCGAAGGCGATGTCGGCCTGTGCCATCGATCTCTTGACCAAGCCTGATTTGCTCAAGAAGATTCGAGAAGAGTTTGAGCAGAAGCTCAGGGGAAGAGTGTACAAGTCACCACTACCACCCGAGATGAAGCCGCCGTTAGATATGTGGAAGAAGAAATAGGCAGCCCGAATCTTTTTTCCGGATCCGCACTCAAACCAAGTCAGAGGATGTGCAGTAGATGTCTTCGAGTGGGGCATTGGCGCCTGATATGGTGATAGTCAACGGGAAGGTTCTGACAGTTGATCCCAACGATTCCATTGTTGAGGCTGTAGCCATAAAGGGAGATAGAATTCTGGCGACAGGCTCCAACTTCGATATCAGAAGAATGATCGGACCCAGTACTGAGGTTGTCGATCTGGGTGGTAAGACTGTGCTGCCCGGTATCATTGACACTCACACGCATCCGAGCCATGCCGCGACTAGAATCTACGAGATCAATTGTCGATCCCCGCCTGTAAGGAGCATCAAGGAAATCCTGGGGATGGTGGCAGAGAAGGCTGCGAGGCTTGGGCCTGGCAAATGGATCAAGGGAACAAACTACAACGACATCAAGCTTGTTGAGCGGCGTCACATTACTCGTTGGGAGCTCGACGGGGTCGCGCCCGGGAACCCAGTCTTGATCAGCAAGGAGACTGGGCATCTCTACGTTGTGAACAGTAAGGCGTTGGAGCTGGCCGGGATTACGCGGGAGACAAGGGATCCTCCGGGTGGCCAGATAGATAGAGACGAGAAAGGTGAGCCAACCGGTCTCCTCTATGAGATGGCCGTCACGCCTGTCTCCTCGCTTATTCCCGCTTACACTGTGCAGGAGATCAAAGAGGGAATGAGAATTGTCTGGAGCCAGCTCTCAAGTTGGGGTGTGACAACAACTCACGACGCGAGCGCGTATGCTGATTCGATTAGAGCATATCAGGAGTTGCTTGCTGAAGGCGTGCGGCAAGTGAGAACACTACTAATGGTCAGCGTTCATCCTGAGCAGATGAGGAAGGCTGATCTTCTTGAGGAGATGGTGGCTTTGGGGATCGAGTCGGGTTTTGGAGATGAATGGTTGAAGGTCATGTCGCTGAAGATCATGGGGGATGGATCTGGAGCCGGTGGCTCAGCAGCAGTCTACACACCTCAGCATCGTGGGACAAAAGGGCTCGGCATCATGGCGACCAGCCCCGAGGAGATGAAAAGGCTGACGGTCAAAGCGCACCAGTCGGGAATACGGGTCAGCATCCACAGCATAGGAGACAGAGGAATTGATGCGGCTCTGGATGCCATGGAAGAGGCGGCGCGTCTCAGTCCCAGGCCTGATATGCGCCATAGGATTGAGCACAACAGTCTTTGCACTCTGAGGCAGCTGCGCAGAATAAAGCAGCTCGGCGTTACTCCCTCGTCAAGCATCGGTTACATGTGGGGTGTAGGCGACGACTACTTGGAGAACTTCGGCCCTGATAGAGCTCTCTGGCTGCACCCACATAGGACGATGCTGGAGATGGGCATTATCGCAGCGGGTAACAGTGACTATCCTGTGAGCGACGGAAACCCCATGATTCAGATATATGAGGCTGTTACACGGCGGACGCGGACAGGCCAAGTAGTCGGTCCACGGGAGGCGGTGAATGTGATGGATGCGATCAGGATCTACACTTGGAATGGCGCCTATCTGGGGAAAGAAGAGGAGATCAAAGGGAGTATTGAGCCAGGCAAACTCGCTGATCTAGTCGTCATAGATCGAGATATCTTGACGGTGCCGCCTGAAGAGATCAAGGATATCAAGGTCTTGATGACGATCGCGGGAGGAAAGATCGTCTATCGCCGCTGATGTTCGTGCATGCTAGGGAACAGTGTCCGATTCCCAAAGCAGAAGATGAGCTAGAGCAAAAGGCGATCTAGACAAGCTCTCTCAGATATCTCTCAAGCTTTCTATCGAGTATACCGAACTGAGAGGCGTCGATCTTGCCTTTCTTGAATTTCAGAGTGATTTCATCCCTCAGCATCGTAAGGTGTGTGTTGCATGCTTGTTTGTTCATGAAGAACTCGTTGTATATCGAGTCAATCTTGCCTAGGTAGTTGGATACCAGTCTTCGTTTCCTTGTTGTGAACAACCATCCTAGCACCACCGACCCGCCCGTTCCTACTGCTCCGAGCACCTGAAGTAGGCGTGAATCGAAGAAGCTGAAGACTGATGAATAGGTCCAGGCCGCTGTCACGATCTTAGGCCCGGTTATTCTGATCGTTGCGGTGGCGGTAGTGGCGGTTGAGTCGCCGATCCATCGCTCGAAGACGTATTTCACTCCGAACAATCCTCCCTCTGTCACTGATGATGCAACAGAGAATGTGGCGATTGCGCCTAGATCGTACCATCCTCCTCCTTGGGGATTTCCTCTCTCTGAGCTCACAGTGAGCAAACACTGAATCTTGTATGATGCGATGACTATCAGGTCGTCTGTGAGAGCTATTTTACGGACATTTGCAACTTCGCCAGTCGACCATTTGACGAAGATTGCTCTGGTTCCAGAGTCTATCTCGATCTGTTTCGGCACCTCCACTGTGTATGTGGTATCGGTGGCAAGTCTAAGTCTGAGTTCTCCACCCTCTATCTTGCGGTTTTCTCCTTGAAACTTGATGTCTGCTGATCTTACATTCTCAAGTCTAATCGTCAACATTGCCTGAGACTTTTGAACCGTCAAGCGTGTGTTCAGTATGTCGCTTCCTAACCCTGTATCCCATTGCAGCTCCTCTGGTGGTTTTGTCAAGTTGTAGGCTTTGGTTCCAGGATCATAGGTCTTCCACGCCAAGGCCACAAAATAGTCGGAAGCCTCGGTGGGGCTGTCGATTGAAAAGGTGCCGGAGTATTGGCCTCCTGAGGCTATTCTCTGCCGTGATGTATCTATTCTGCTGATGGTCACGTTACGTCCAGTTTGGGTCTTTCTCGTCTGGACATTCACGTCGAAGAACTCTATCCAAACAAGTGTTGAGTTCTCGTTCTTGACGTATCTCAGTGAGACTTGAACCTGAAACTTCTCCCCAGTTTTCACCTTGTCGGGAAATGTGCACTCTGCTCTGATGTCTGCGAAGTGTCGTCGCTGAGGATCTGTCTTCACATAGATGAACCAGGAGCTTTGGTATGAGGCTGCATAGACCTCTCTTCCTGAGTAGACGATTGCCAAGAGCATGAGCACGATTAGAATCTTCGCTAGAGAGGCCTTTGAAGGCGTCATCGCTTGGTTTTCTTCCATCCAGAGTAGATAAGACTACTCTTCGATAAGATAAATGTACGTCGCTAAATCTTCCAAATCATTTCACTGATCTGGAAGAACTTAAGCTGGAACATGCATGTCAAGATGGATCATGGCCGTTTGCCGATAGGAGTATGAGATAGGCAAGGATCTCCGATCTCCCAAGGTGACAAGTTGAAGGCTCTTGTCACACACTACTCCAGAGCAGGCACGACGAAGAAGATCGCTGAAACGGTCTCAGAGCTTCTCAAATGTGACATCGAACAGATAGTTGATAGAGCGCGCGAGGTTGCCCGAGAGAGGCAAGGGAACATGGATTATTCTGCGCCTCTTCTACTCTGCTTGACCGTCACAACCTGCCAAATTGAGTAAACGTATTTACTTGGAGAAATGCCAGTTGACTATTGTAGGGAACGATCATGACGAGAGAGAGGGAATTAGGATTTTCCACGAAGGCTGTCCGGGCAGGAGAGGAAGTGGATCCGCGGACTGGAGCAGTCGTTACGCCCATTTTTGAGACATCAGTCTTCGCGTTCACCAATACGCGGCAACTTATTGATGCTGTGACTGAGAAGAGTAGTCGCGATGTCTATACGAGATGGAGCAATCCAACAATCACGGCGACTGAGAGAAAGATAGCTGAGCTGGAAGGCGCAGAAGATTCTGCGGTATTCTCTTCCGGTATGGCCTCAATCTCAACAACGGTTCTCAGCTTTGTTTCTTCTGGCGATCATGTGGTGTCGATTCGAGATCTTTACGGTGGAACAGTAGGCCTCTTCTCAGATTTCATGAAGAGATTTGGCGTCGAGACAAGTTTCGTGGAGGCAACAGATCTCAACGACCTTGAATCAGCCATCAAGGATGATACGAAAGTTGTCTATCTAGAGACGCCTACGAACCCGACGCTCAAGGTTGTTGATCTTGCCAAGGTTGGGGAGATTGTTAGGCAGAAGTGTGATGGGAGAGTTCTTGTTGACAACACGTTTGCATCTCCGTATAATCAGCAGCCGCTACGATTTGGATGCGATCTCACTATTCACAGTGCTACGAAGTATCTGGGAGGGCACAATGACGTAACAGCGGGGGCTGTCGCTGGATCGAGGGAACTCATTGATCCAATCAAGAAGTTGCGCAGAACTTTGGGTGGGGTACTTGACCCGCATGCTGCTTGGCTGCTCCTTAGAGGCATGAAGACTCTTGCGCTGCGAATGGAGAAACATAACTTGAATGCCCAAAGGGTTGCAGAATACCTCGAAAGCAACCCCAAGGTTAGAAGGGTGTACTATCCTGGGTTGAGCACATCTACTCAACACTCGATTGCAAGTCGGCAGATGAAAGGGTTTGGAGGAGTTCTTAGCTTTGAGCTTGAAGGCGATCTGAATCGCACGATGCGGTTTGTTGACAGCCTTAAACTGGCACTTCTTGGGGTAAGTCTCGGAGGAAGCGAGACTTTGGTCAGTCAGCCGAGTACTGCTTCGCACTATTTCATGAAGCCTGAGGAGAGAGAAAAGGCCGGAATAAACGATTCATTGATCCGGCTGTCCTTGGGCACAGAAGACGCAGAGGATATTATCGCGGACTTGGAGCAGGCCTTTGCCAGAGTATGATCTTGAGTAGCTCGCCATGATCAAGAAGTTCCGCAGGCGACGGGTCTAAGTCCTGAGTAGCCAGCTGCTAACCTTGGTAGTTGAATCTGTGTCGAGACCTCTCTAGGTCAACGCGCGATCGAGGCCTATTCGCGCGACATGTCTTCTTTGAGAGCTCTAATGATGCGTTCGGTGACTTCGGGGATGATCTTTGCGGCCAGCTCTGCCTTTGCAAGTGCAGGATCGCCAATCCCGCCTGTAACGTATTGGTCTTCGAAATATGCCGCGGCTGTATCTCGGGTGATTGGCCTGTTCGGAGTTTCGAAGCTGTGCCGTTGTTCTTGCTTGCGTATCTTCTCCTTTTTCACCAGATCAGGTCTGAAGTGCAGGATCATGCTTGTCTCGTAGAAGCATGCATGTCCATAGGGTACCTTTGGGAACCATTCCTTCACGAGGTCTGCGGCAAAGCTGCTCCATCCGACGAAGTACACTTTGAGTCCCATTTCGCGTTCGATCTCCATCCGAATGAGTTGAATGGGTGCAGCGTTTCCGCCGTGATAGTTGACTATGAGGAGTCTTCTGCCGCCTTGTTTCTTCACGCTCCACGCGATATCTTTGAGGACTTGCATGTAGGTTTCTTCTCGGAGTGATATTGTTCCAGGGAAGTGCATGTGGTGGAGAGATTCGCCGTACGAGAGCGTAGGTAGCACGACCATCTTTAGGCCTCCCGAGTGAAGAGCGAGGTATTTCGTGAGTTCTTCGGCGCGGATGCTGTCCGTTGAGACTGGCAGGTGGATTGAGTGTTGCTCTGTGCTTCCGACAGGAAGGACGATGAAGTCTGCCTCCTTGGTTGCTTCTTGCGCTTCTTCCCGGGTCATTTCCCAGAAGAGAACCTTGTCTGGCATGACAAGTTCACCATGAGAGAAAAAGGGAGGTTAGGAGAAAAGCGTTGGCTAGCTGGCCGTGAGGCTTTTCCGTCTGATGAACGCGTCTGCGATGACGATCAGGAAAGCCACTGGTATCAGGTACCAAGCTGGAGCCACGAACACGCTTGTTAGCGTCCCTATCACGATTGAGAGCCTACCCATGATCGTGTTTGCGAAGTAGGCGCCCATCGTGAGCATCAGCACGTATCTTCCGATTTTCGGTAGAGGGCCTGCCAACTTGGATGCCCTCTGTTCGTAGACAAAGTAGAGAAGGGAACAGACCACCCCGATCAAGTAGGCGACATTCTGTATGTTTGTTAGTGGTGCCAGCGCTCCTTGGATCTGCCCAATCACGTTGACGAAGATCAGCCCTCTTATTGAGAGCGACAGGCCTACGGCGAGCATTAATGCGATCGATATGCGTGCCAGGTATCTGAGCTTTGAAGAGAACTGGAAGTATAGAAAGACGCCGAGAATCATCGGTATTATGTAGGCCATTCCTGAGAGATTTCCTGTTGCGAACCCACTCTGGAGTTTCCTCCATGCCAAGTCTCGGATTTGGAAGATTGCCAAGACTATGGCGTTGCCGACTGTAGCTCCAACCATCAGATGCTCTCCTATTCTGAAGGCTGGATTCTCGCGATACAGAATCGTGTATATTGCAAGTACTAATGTGGTTGAGATCAGGATTGACAACGTAGCTGAGTCAATCATTTCCCGGCCCTCCTCTGTGTCAGGAAAATCACGTTGCATAGTACTATCAGAGCGATATACAGCAGGTGCGCGAGGGATTGAGCGTCCATGCCTGTCACAGCCATGCCTGGCTTACGGATCAGGTTCTCGTACTGCGCGGCGCCTGAGAGGCTTTCTATGATCCCGAATATCTGACCAGCCATGTAGTAGGCATAGGCATCGGGGACCTTTATCGCAGTCAGCCCAAAGCCGATCGCGGTTCCGTAGCTGGCGTATGCCTGGTTCAGCCAGTACTGCGAGTCTGCACTTGCAGTGAAATCAATCACGATCGTGAAGTCTTTCGCGCTTTTGATGTTCTTCATCATGGGAAGATCGCTGAGGGGCTTGCCGCTGTAATCCACTTTTAGCAGCGCATGCACGTCTCTGCAGAGGCTGGCTATGGCTGCTTCTTCTCCGGCTATGTAGCCGAGATGGACAAAATCCGTGCCGTATGACTTCCTATTGTAGGCATTGAGCTCCTTGAGAGCTCTCTCTGCCCATATCGGCGCCTCTGTTCCGTGGCCCACAAGAAGTATCTTTACACCTGGCTTCCGCAACAAGTGCTCGAGTATCGCTATGTACTGGGGGTAGACTTCCGCGTAGATCGCTGCACCTATGTTGCTTCCTATGACTACCACATCGCCGGACTTGAGTGATTCTATCTTGTTGTAGACCCCGAGTGTTGTTGGCTGCACTGGGACGGGGAGTCCTATTGGGCTGAGCAGCGGTATCGCTAGAGAGAGGAAGAGGCCTAGGTAGATTACCTGCTTGTAGTTTCGACTTAGTATCTCTCGAAGAGCCATCACTCAGCACCTCCGAGGGGCGTCTTCTCCTGTCCGATTATCACCCTGAGTCCCAGAGCAAGCGTTCCTATTCCGATGCCGATCAGCAGAGCTCTCATTCCTGTTGCTCCGGCAAAGTCCCAGATGATCCCGCCGATCTGTGGTAGCACGGGTGAGATGACACCTCCTATGGGTGCATTCTTTAACATCAGAAATATCGCGGCAACCAGAAGTACGACCGCCTCCCAGCTTCTGGCTTTGAAGGCTCTATACGAAGCCGAGGCGATAAAGAACGCGTTCATTCCGTAGAGAGTGCTTGAGACCGGCATGACAATTGTAGAGTAGATCCAGTTGTACTGCGGGCTTGTTATGCTTCCTGTGACTAGGCCTGTGACCAAAAATAGAAACATCGTTGCCAAAAGGAGCAAACTATATGGCCACATGGACCTTCTCTTCGCAATCATACCTCCATGTCTGAGTATCAAGCTGTAGGCTCCGATGCCCAATGCAAACGCTCCCACGACCACTGCCCAGTTGTTGAGATCAGTCGCTAGGCTCTGCAGGGTTGCGTCTTTGAAGGCGAAGTCAAATAGAATGGCTAGTGAAACGACTAGGAGAATAGCTGATGCGATAGTTCTCCATATGCCTGCCATTTCTGTAGCCTCCTAGCTCTTCAGGAAGTTGAGGAGTATCTTTGAGCCTGCAGTTGCTAGAAGCGCTCCGATCACTATCAGAGCCACCGAGATGAGTTTGGTCAAGTCTTGGCCGAAGACTACTCCCTTCTGCGCTGGGTCTGGCGACAGGTAGGCTGCTGCCGCTAACTGATCTTCTCCGATCAAAGTGTAGTCGCATGAGACGATGAACATAGGCAACTGATACACGTTTGTTGATCCGGAAACCTGCATTGCACCCACGGTTGCGCCTGTTTCCGCCAAGATCAGCGCTTCAGCAGCGTGTCCTCCGAAGAGGAAGTTCGCCGCGACGCGCTCCCTATGCATCATCCCCATGTAGTTTGAGGTGAAGCCCCATTGGTCCGGAGAAAGGAATCGGACTGTGTCTCCTTCCACGTACTCTTCTGCCTTTCCTTCTGCGGTGTACGCGGTCTTCACTATGGCCTGGGCTACTGGAAGTACGGTCGGCGGTGCTATGCCAACAATGAGCTTAGATCCGCTCTTAATTGATTCTCTCGCCACGTAGTCGAGGATTCTCAGAGCTGCAGCTGTATCCCCAGCGTATTTCGCATCGTAGATGGATGAGGTCCCGGGAGAGAAGCTGACCGGGCGCCCCATTTCTGCTGCTCTGCCTATGGCTTCCGTGATGGCATGAATTCCGGCATGCTCTCTGATCTGAGGGACATAGATCTTCTTGGAGGCCAGATAGAGGGCCACGAGCATCAGAAGTGAGAACACTAGAGTGATGATAGCCCAAGCTACTTTTCCTGCAAATAACATTCTTCACATCTTCCCCCTGTTCTTGGACAAAGGTTGGTCGCTGAGCATATATAACGCTTGGCTCGTAGAGTGGGCGTCATCTGGGAACGTCCCTATAGGAGCTGCGCGCACCACGGGAGGGCATCCATGAGTACTCACCCCAAGTCTGATCGCGAGATGAGGTTCATTCTGGCAACTGATGTGGGAAGCACTACCACGAAGGCCCGCTTCTTCCATCTGAGAGACGGGGAGTGGAGATTCCTCGTAGCCGGCGAGGCGCCTACGACTGTGGAGACGCCGTATGAGGATGTTACGTTGGGCGTAAGGAACGCCGTCAGAGAGGTCGAGGAGATGACTGGACACCGCATCCTTTCGGAGGGTGGAGATCGCATAGTGGTCCCATGCCAAGGTGAGGCCGGTGTCGATCTTTACTGCACGACCAGCAGCGCTGGAGGAGGGCTGCAGATGATGGTTGCTGGACTCATAAAGACAATGACAGCTGAGAGCGCGTACAGGGCTGCCTTGGGCGCAGGATCCATAGTGATGGATGTGATTGCGCGCGACGATGGCCGGCGGCCCCACCAGAAGATCCAACGGATAAGAAGCCTACGCCCAGACATGATTCTTCTTGCTGGAGGAACAGACGGCGGCGAAACAGCTCATGTCATGGAGATCGCAGAGCTGATCAATGCTGCTGAGCCCAAACCGCGACTCGGAGTCGACTACGAGCTTCCAGTCGTCTACGCTGGCAACAAGGCGCTGAGGCCGCAGATTGAGAAGTTGATGTGCGGGAGATTCGCCCTAAGTATAGTTGACAATATCCGGCCGGTCTTAGAGAAGGAGAATGCTGAACCGGCGCGTGACGCTATCCATGAGTTGTTCATGGAGCATGTGATGAGCCACGCGCCTGGATACACGAAATTGATGAAATGGACTTCTGTGCCAATAATGCCCACGCCGGCTGGAGAGGGATTGGCTATGCGCCTGATCGCCTTCACCTACAAGATGAATGTTCTCGGCGTGGGATTAGGAGGAGCAACGACCAACGTATACTCCATTGTCGATGGGCGATTTGTCAGAAGTGTAAGCGCTAACCTCGGCATGAGCTACAGCGTCACCAATGTGATGAAGTCGGCAGGCATCAAGAACATCGTGAGGTGGCTCCCGTTCAACCTAGGGGAGGAAGATGTGGCGATGAGACTGATGAACAAGATGATTAGGCCCACAACCATCCCTCAGACGCTTGAGGACCTAATCGTCGAGCATTCAGTTGCGAGAGAAGCTCTTCGCCTAGGCCTTGAGCACCACAAAACGATAGCGACCAGGCTCAAAGGGGTTCGCGTGGAAAGAACCCTAGCCGATGCCTTTGAGCAGAAGCTCGAAGAGACCTACATCAGAATGATGGATATTGGCATCATAGCTGGGACGGGGGGTTTGCTCAGTCATGCTCCTGACAGGGTACAGACGATGCTCATCCTGATCGACGCCTTCCAGCCTGAAGGAGTCACAAGAATGTTTCAGGACAGCGTCTTCATGATGCCGCATCTCGGCGTCCTGTCCACGGTGCACGAGAGGGCGGCTTGGAGCATATTTGACAAGGACTGCCTTGTCAGGCTTGGCACGGTCATCGCATCTGCAGGAGCAGGATCCGAGGGTGAACCCGCAATGACTGTGGAGCTGGCGATGCCTGATGGAGAAACGATGAAGGAGGATCTGAGATTTGGCGAGATGAAGCACCTAGGGCTCGCGGAGAGACAGGAGGCAAAGGCCATTGTTACACCTCAGAAGAAGTTCGATGTTGGTGGTGGAGCGGGACACAAGGTGGAGTGCCCTGTCATGGGTGGAGTTGTCGGGGTAATACTCGATGCAAGAGGACGCCCCTTGCGACTTCCGGAGAATGATGCAGTGAGAAAGGATATGCTGATCAAGTGGTTCCAAGCCTTGAGCGTGTACCCGACAGATGAGCTTCAGAAGATGCTGTAGGGCGAACATGAATGGCTGAGATGAAAGGGAAGTCGGCGAACTCAAGTGAGGCGTATGCCTACACGCCAGGATTGAAGGCTAAGAGGGCGGCAACCGTCTCAAAAACGAGAAAGCTGCCGATACGGGGCGAGGTATGCGTAAATGTCGGGGACAAAGTTAACTTCGACAAGATCATAGCGAGGACACAGCTGAGCGGCAACCCTGAAATCGTCAACGCGGCACTGCTCCTCGGAGTAGAGGCTCAGGAGCTGCCCGAGCACGTCTCAAAGAGAGTTGGAGAAAAGGTTGCAGAGGGCGAGGTCATTGCCGCTAGTGGCTCGTTGTTAGGGTTTATGAAGAAGCAGGTCACCTCGCCGGTGAATGGAACAATCGAATCCATCTCGGATGCTACTGGCCAGATCATAGTCAGAGGCTTGCCCGTGCCTGTCGATATAGACGCATACATACCGGGCAAGGTTGTTGAGTTGTTGCCTGCGGAAGGGGCGGTCATAGAAACGAACGCCGCCTTTGTACAAGGGATCTTTGGAATAGGCGGAGAAACGCACGGCAAGATAAGGATGGCAGTAGATTCTCCTGACGAGGTACTGACAGCCGACAAGATCACGTCGAAGGACAAGGGGGCAGTGGCCGTCGGCGGTTCTCTCGTGGCTCTGGAGGCGTTGAGAAGAGGCGTCGAAGTCGGAGTTGCATGCGTCGTCGCTGGCGGAATTAGCCACACAGATGTGACGACCTTCATAGGTGAGGAGATAGGTGTTGCCATAACTGGCCAAGAGGAGGTGGGATTGACTCTGATCATAACTGAGGGCTTTGGAAGAATGAATATGTCCCGCAGGACATTTGATCTCCTCAGAAGTTTCGAGGGGCGTATGGCATGTGCAAATGGAGCCACCCAGATAAGGGCAGGAGTACTTAGGCCCGAGATAATCATACCTCACGAGAAGGCGCCGGAGAAGATTGCGGATAAGGAGCTGGCTTCGGGCATGGTGCCAGGAACGCCTGTGCGGATTATTAGGTTGCCGTACTTCGGGGCCATTGGGAAAGTTGTCAGTCTCCCAGTTGAGCTTCAGCAAGTTGAATCTAGATCCTTCGTGAGGGTTCTGACGGTGGAGCTTGATGATGGACGGGTTGTGTCCGTTCCTAGGGCTAATGTTGAGATCATAGAAGAATAGGCTGCCCTCTTCTCAGCCATGCATCAGAGATCTAGTTGACGATCGAGACTAGATGGTCAAGTCGATTTGGCCTCGCATCTCCAGTCCCAGTCTCCAGATCTAGAGATTTCCACAATTGCGATTCTGGAACTCGTCAGATCTGCTGTAGCAGCGTCAAGGCGGCGGCTCGCGCCTAGGGGGTATGTACGTACAGGTGTACGTACAGCTTTCAATCCGCCATCCTTGGGACTCATGACTGCAGGTGTAGTTTTCCGCCGCTTTCGGGCATTTTCTCCTGCTCGCCTAGCTATGACGCAGATGCAGTACGTTTATGGTGAACGTGCGCGTACTCCCAGAAATCTCAAGAATATCAGAATCAAGGCTTTCAGGACAGGGGGACACAGCTCGTCTTGTAGGAGAGGGCCGCATTAGGTAACTCTTATGTAACATCTACCTCAACATGCCCTTGGTGAAGGATTTGACTGTCAAATTCCTCAAGCTTGATGAAGTTGAAGCTAAAGAAGCCCTCGGCGGCCCAATCAAAGTTATGTTCAACCCAGAGACAGCCGGTACGAAGCATCTCCGATTCTCGGTCGGGTATTTTGACCCAGGCCAAGGACTAGACCTACACATTCACCCAGAATCTGAAGAGGTCTACTACATCATCGAAGGACAAGGAACTGTATACATCGGCAAGGAAGAAACCGGAACAAGAGTAGAACGAAACACAGCCGTGTACATTCCTCCAGGCACCGCACATGGCGTTCGAAACACTGGCAGTGGAAAACTCTTAGTCGGATTCACGGTGGCTCCTGGAAAAGAGCCGTCGGAGAGAGTGTCAGCCTAACGCGATGTGGCGTGGACAACAGAAGAGAAGCGAATACCTCGAAGAAAGGGGCGCGAAAATCGTGATCCTCGACATCACTGAGAATGAGTTCAGGAAGACGATAGTGGAAGCCCGAAGACCAGCAGTCGTACTCTTCCACATGCCCCGCTGCCCCTACTGCGTAGAATTCATGCCGAGATTCCAGGAACTGTCCAGGAACATGAAAGCGATCGTCGTTCAGTTGGACATTTCTGACTACGACAGCGACCTCTGGGACGAGTACCAGATCGAGGCAGTGCCGACCGTCATAGCGTTCAAGGGGGGTCAGGTCTGCGCTAGAGCTGACGCAATACTCCACGTAGGTCTCAGTGTCGAGCGCCTCAAAGAGGAGATGCGGAAGAGGTCCGAATGCTTCTAGACGATTCCTCTAAGCTACGCAGCGTATTCTTCGAAGCAAGCCGTTAGCACGGTAAATCTCTCCCTCAATAGCTCACCGCATCTCTCGTAAAGAGAAATCGAAAGGAAGCCCACCATTTCCTACTCAGGCGCTCATCGCTGTTCGGCCAGAGGACATTACTTGAAATATGGAACAGGTTCACATTACGTTCAAGATTCAGCTGGTCTTGCTGGTGCATTATGAAAGCTGAGGAGTCGATCAAACGAAGGGTAGATTCCATCCTAGCCGAGGTTAAGGCACGTGGTTTCGACACTGTTGTCTTCGTGAATGAGATCGTCGGGCAGAGCCCAGCCAACTTCCTATATGTCTCAGGCCTGTGGGGATACGGGGAGGAGCACGCGGCTCTAATCTTTGGCCTGAACGGGAGATCAACCGTCATCTTGCCTCATTGGCGCGCATCCAAGATGGAGGAGAAACGGGTCTACGACCATGTTATTGCGATTAAGCAGGAGAAGGGCCAACACATCAAAGCCATAAGAGAAGCCCTCGAGCGCTTCCATGACGCAAAACGTGTCTGCTTCGACCTCTCGACCATGAGCGCTCAATTCGCGTTCCGACTGATGAAAGTGTTGAAAGTGGATCTGAACGAGAGATCGGACATCTCAGATCACGTGTTCAAACTAAGAACAATCAAAGACCAGTACGAGATCGATGAGATCAGGAAAGCCATAAAGATCACCGAGGAAGCCGTGCTTGAGCTCGGGAGAAACACGCGGCCAGGCCTAACCGCCACAGAGCTGAAGAAGAAGATGGACGCCTCCATGATCGAAAAGGGCGCCATAGAGTTCAGCTTTGAATCCACGCTCAGCTTCGCAGCGGGCCTCCCGAGGTTGCCGGGCCCGATCAAACACGGGGACATGCTCGCAGTGGATGTGGGGTGCAGAGTGCCGTCAGGCTACTGCTCTGATATGGGCAGAAACATTCCTCTTACTCCCAACTCTGAAGTGAAGGATTACCTCAACCAAGCTGCATCCGCCCACAAGGAGAGCATGAGACTCATCAGGGACGGAGTCATAGCCAGCGAAGTCCTAGAGGGATCCAACAGGGTCAATGCTGAACACGGGTTTGACCCAATGATGCGCTGCGGACACCAAATAGGCCTCGAATGCCACGAGTACACAATGCCCTTCGCTCCAAACTTCGGCTCCCTAGAAGAAGACAAGAGACCCCTGATGGAAGGAATGACTGTTACCTATGAGCCACCCCACAACATAGCCGAGAAAGGCCTCAGAACCCACTTCGAAGACATAATCCTCGTAACCAAAGGAGGACCAGTCGTTCTAAACGAGCTACCTCTAGACTTCTTGTGGTGACCGACTCACCACAACCCGAACCGACCATCAACGGTTCCTGA